>RRZU010023897.1_pt1 | contig 34885 bp, 34 predicted proteins | sample 2165561 | NCBI WGS metagenome assembly RRZU01 (sample SAMN10456909, study PRJNA506462) | wastewater metagenome | isolation source: wastewater sludge | place: USA: Moscow, Idaho | reverse complement strand
CGGGACGCAGGGTGATCGACATGGCTCAGGCCTCCTTCAACGACGCGACCAGGGCGACGGCCTCGCGGCTGAGTCGCTCGATGGTGGCGAAGTCGCCGGCCTTGACGGCGTCGCGCGGGCACATCCAGGAGCCGCCGCAGGCGGCAATGGACTTCACTGCGAGGTAGTCGGCCAGGTTCTTCGGGCTGACGCCGCCGGTGGGCACGAAGGTGATGTCCGGGAAGGGCGCCGACAGTGCCTTGATGGCGGCGACGCCGCCGGAGGTCTCGGCGGGGAAGAACTTCACCGCGTCGAGGCCCAGTTCCATGGCCGCCAGGATCTCGGTGGCGGTGACGGTGCCGGGCAGCACCGGGACGCCGCGCTCCTGGGCCCGGCGCACAACGGCTGCGCTGAGGCCCGCCGAAACGATGTAGGTGGCGCCCGCGTCGACGGCCTGGTCGACCTGCTCGGCGGTGCGGACCGTGCCCGCACCGAGGACGATCTCGGAGTTGGCCGACATGCGTGCGATCGCGTCAGCCGCGGCCGGGGTGCGGAAGGTGACCTCGGCCACCGGCAGGCCGCCGGCGACCAGCGCGTCGGCCAGGCCGGGAGCGCTGTCGGCGTCGTCGATCACGACCACCGGGATGAGGGAATGGGCAACGATGGGAGACAGACGGGCGTCCATCACGGTCCTCTCGAGACGGGAAGCGCTTTCCAAAGCACATTATCAGGCCCCCGTGCGTCCGGGGTAGGCCGGGGCGAAGGGGCGTGCCGTCAGTTTATCGGACCTTGATCCGGCAAGGCTGTTCAGCCCCGGTCCGCCCAGGTGAGGCGCGCACCGGCCAGGTCGGTCCAGCTGCCCTCAAGGTCGATCCGGGCGACGGTGGCGGTGGGGAAGTGGGTGCTGAGCAGGGCCACCGCCTCCGCGTCGCTACCCGGACCGGTCAGCTCGTCGACGAGCGCAGGAACTCCCGGGGCGTGCGCGACCAAGGCGGCGATCCTGATGCCGGTTGCGTCGAGGTCCGCCAGAGCGCGCGTGAGGGTCACCGTCGAGGAGTCGTAGAGGGAATCCAACGACTCGATCGGTGCGGCCAGCCCGAGGCCGTGTGCGGTCTCTTGGGCGCGATCGGCGGTCGAGGCGAGAATCAGTTCGATGCCCGCGTCGGCGAGCAGCCCGCCCAGCCGGGTGGCCTGGGCGCGGCCGTCCTCGGTGAGCCTGCGTCCGCGGTCACCGCGCCCGCGTCCGGTGAACTCCGCCTCGGCGTGCCGGATCAAGTACAACCGCTTCATGGCACCAGGCTAGGGCGCCCCACGGTGCTGGTGGGGCGGGCACGGTGAGCTCCCGCGCGAGGATGGCCGAGATCTCGCGGGGCGCGCTGGGAACACCGGCGGGGTCCGCAGCGCGTCCCGAGGTCGAACGGTCAGCGCCAGCCCAGGCCCGGCGCCACCAGGGTGAGGATGTTGTTCAACGCGGTGACGTTGTAGTCCACGCCGAGTTGGCTGGGAATCGTCAGCAGGACTGTGTCCGCCGCCTGAATGGCCTCGTCCTCGGCGAGTTCTTCGACGAGGCGGTCCGGCTCGGCCGCGTAGCTGCGTCCGAAGATCGCGGCGCCGGAGTCGAGGTGCCCGATCTGGTCGGAGCTGTTGCGGTCCGCGCCGAAGTAGCGGCGGTCCTCGTCGCTGACCAGAGCGAAGACCGAGCGGCTCACCGACACGCGCGGCTCGAAGCGTGTCCGGCCTCCTGCCACGCTTCGCGGAACTTTTCGATCTGCTTGCGCTGCTGCACATGGAACGGCTCTTCGGACTCGTGGTCCTTCAGGGTGGAGCTCATCAGGTTCATGCCCTGCTCCGCCGCCCAGACCGCGGTCGCGTTCGAGCCCGCACCCCACCAGATCCGCTGCCGCAGGCCGGGGGACTGGGGCTCGATGCCCAGGGGGCCGGGGAACGGATTGGGGAACATGGGGTGGGGGCTGGGCTCGGCGAAGCGGGCGCCGTCGATCACCTTGAGGTAGGTCTCGGTGTTCGCGCGGGCGACGTCGGCCATGGTCATGCCCTCAGGCGCCCCGTAGCCGAAGTAGCGCCAGCCGTCGACGACCTGCTCGGGCGAACCACGGCTCACGCCGAGCTGCAGCCGACCCTCGGAGATGAGGTCGGCGGCCGCGGAGTCCTCGGCCATGTAGAGCGGGTTCTCGTACCGCATGTCGATGACGCCGGTGCCGATCTCGATGCGTGAGGTCTTCGCGCCGATCGCGGACAGCAGCGGGAAGGGGGAGCCCAGTTGCCGGGCGTAGTGATGGACCCGGAAGTAGGCGCCGTCGACGCCGATCTCCTCGGCGGCCACGGACAGGTCGATCGATTGGTGGAGCACCTCGCTGGCGGAGCGGGTTCCGCTCTGGGGGTGCGGGGACCAGTGCCCGAAGGACAAGAATCCAATCTTCTTCATGTTTCAACTAACGCGGTACTGGCGGCGAACATTCCCGCCGCGGCCCCCGCCCCGCGCACACCGCGGCCCTGACCTGCCGGGCGAGCCCGCCACGCCGGGAAGGCGTGTCACGCCGACGGTGCGGCCAGGTTCAGGCGCACCGGGCCGAGCAGCCCTGAGGGCAGCAGGGCGCCTTCGTAGCGGTTGGCCATCGAGTTCGTGACGGCGACCTCCAGGATGTTCTCCCCGGCGACGGTGGCCTGTGTGGCGATGCGGCAGCGGTAGGGCGCCCAGAACGACGCGGCGACCGGCTCACCGTTCACCCGGATGCTGGCCGCATCCCCCACCTTCCCCAAGTCGAGAAGGAGGTCGGACGCCGCGTCCAGCTCGAACGCCGCCCGGTACGTGACCGTTCCGGCGAACCGCTCGCACGGCGGGGTCCGCGTCCAGTCGCCGAGACCGGCGATGTCGGGGTGGTCCGTCGACCAACCGGAAAGGGCGACGTCGGGGCCAGGCGTGCAGGTGTCGGGAAGCGTGGTGGCGCAGGCCGGGACCGCGTCGGTCAGCCAGATCGAGGCCCGGCGCTGCAGGGTCCACGTCGGCGGCGCCGCCACGATCTGCCCGGTCCACGGGTCCCACACCGCGCCCGCGGTCTCCACCACGATCGCGTCCTCGCCCTCGTTGGTGAGTTGGACGCCCGCCAGCCCGGCCAGCGAACCGGCCCGCACGCGCAGGTCCGCCGCCTTGCCGGAGGCCACGCGGGGGCCCTCCGGGGTGAGTCCCTCCCACCAGCGGTCGCCCTCGGCGATGACCACGGGCCCCTTCGGCAGTGCCGCACGCACCGCGTCCGCGTCGGCCGGTCGGCACACCACCGTCGAGAAGCCCGCCCCTGGCAGCGAGGAGACCGGCGCGTAGACGAAGCCGATCTGGTGCTCATACAACGGGGCGACCTCGTCCACCGGGACGCGGTCGCCCACCACCGCGACGGCCACCGAAGGCGTCTCGGTGAGGGCCTCGCCGAGCATGCTGGTTCGCGCCAGGTAGGCCAGGAAGGTCGGAAGCTTGGGCCACCAGGCGTGATGGAGCCCCACGTCGGGCTCGGACTCGTAGGCGCGGTTGTCGCGCACCGAGGCGAACAATGCGTGCACCAGGAAGGCGGTCGTGCCCCGCACCGACAGCCAGTCGGCGAGCCACTTCATCTCATCGAAGCTCAGCTGCCAGCCGTAGGCGCCGTACACCTCGTTGACCACCGGGACGACGTCGGTGGGGTCGGCGCGGCGGCGCAGGATCGCCGCGCTGGCAGCCGATCGGGGGGCTGCGCTCTGGTCGCCGTGCAGGGCGGTGGGCCCTGGAAGCACCCAGCGCCACACCACGTCCTGCCCGGGCCAGGTGAAGGACGCCAGTGCCTCTACCTCGTCGGCCCGCTTGGGGTGCCCGGTCAAGGCGATGCCGTGCGCGTCGCACCAGGCGCGCTGGGCGGCGTGGTAGATGCGTCCCACGCGCGCGCCTACCGCGTCCTCCAGGGTGCGGGCCCAGGGGCCGCCGTCGAACACGTCCTCGAGGTGCAGCAGCGTCTCCTCGATCGAGGCCCCTGCCGCCGCGGCGAGGTCGGCCTCGAAGCCGGGCGTCCACGACGCGGCGTCCGCGTGGGCATGTCGGCCGATCGCCTCGGGTTCGTCGGTGAACATGGCCACGATGGTGGACCCGAACCAGGTGCCCAGATGCTGGGCGTACGCGTCGTGGGTGAGATGCAGGAAGGCGGCCACGGCGGCGGGGTTCATCAGGTCGGCGGACGCGGGCGCCAGGGCGGAACCGTCGTCCTGCCAGGCGTGCGCACCCCGGATCGTGCCCCCGCTGGGGGCGTCGAAGAACGAGGTGACGCGGACGCGGCCGGTCCCCAGGTCGGTGGCGGTCAGGCGGACCAGGCCGCCCTCCTCCGGGGTGACCAGCGTGCGTCCGGACGCCGTGGTGACGACGGTGGCGACGCGCCGGTCCCACAGCGAGCGCCCCAGCTGGGGGCGGACGTACCGCACCTCTTCGGGGGCCAGGTCGACCTCGACGCTGGCTCGGCGCAGGCAGCGGGACGCGTACTCGGGGTTCTGTTGGGTGACCAGGCCATTCGCGGCCCCGGAGGGATAGGACGCCTCGTCGTAGAGCACGACGCGCAGCCCCAGTTCGGCGCAGTGGGCGACGATGGCCCGCATGAACTCCCACCAGGTGGGAGTCAGGTAGCCGATCTCCTCGCTGAGCCCGATCCTGGCGCAGGGGCACACCGTCCCGAAACCCGCCTCGGCGAAGGCATCGAGTTGCTCGAGGAGTTCCGGCAGCGGAGTGTCGTCGTTGAGGAACCAGAAGGCCCAGGGCCGCGACGCGGAGGGCGGGGAGGCGAAGGCCGAGGCCAGGCCGGCCCAGTCGGCGGTCATCAGGCGCGCCCGGTGGGACGCCACAGCGCCGTTGCGGTCGGATCCCCCCAGGGGGCCCCCGCCGCGGCGAAGCCGCATTGGTGCCGCAGCGCCTCGTCCATCCAGTACTCGACGTCCGCGACGACGGGATGACCGGCCTCGCCCTCCCCGTGCCAGGTGAGGTGCTCCGGCGCGATCTGCACCGGGGCTGGGCGGTCCTGGGTGGCCTCCAGCACGGCCATGAACCCCACGGTTTCAGCGAGCGGCACCAATGCGTCGGCTCGCCCCTGGAGATGGTCGACGAAGTTCTCCAGCAAGTCGGTCCGCGGGAAAGTCTCGTGCGTCGTGACGTCTCCGACCCTCAGGTGGAGGACGTCCTCGGTGTACTCGTAGGTGGCGACGCCGAGCGTCCCCTCGACGGTGACCATCGCGGACCCCTGGCCTGCGGCGGCCAACGTCAGGGCCGCGCAGACCGGGGGGCCCGCTACCAGGTCGATGCGCACGAAGCTGGTGTCGTCGGCCTCGATGGCGTGGGCGTGATACATCTCCGTCGTGATGCCGGCGAGGTCGTCGATGGTCGTGGCGCCGGCCACCCACAAGGCGGTGGCGATCGAGTGCGCGAGGGGGTTGGTGACGACGCCGTCGGCGACCCGGGCGCCGCCGAGAGTCCGGTGTCCGGCCCACGGTGCGCGGGCGTAGTACGCGCGGTCGCGTTGCCAGGCGCCGCGCGCGTTGATGCCGGTCACGGTGCCGAGCGTCCCGTCCGCGATGAGCGTGCGCAGCCGGGCGGCGCCGGCCGAGCCAAGGCTTTGGAAGCCGATCTGGATCTTCCTGCCGGTCTCGCGGGTGACCTCCAGGACCTGCCAGAACTCCTCCAGCGAGGCGAACGGCGGCTTCTCCAAGAACACGTCGGAGCCGGCCCGCAGCGCTTCGGTGGCCAGGCCTGCGTGGGTGCCGATCGGGGTCGCGATGCTGACGATGTCGGGGGAGTGCGCGGCGAGGAGTTCGGTGAGGCTCGGGTACCACGCGACGTCTCGGTCCGGCAGGGGGCCGCCGGGGTCGGCGGTGGCGAGGAGGTTCATGCGTCCCTGGCCCGCGAGGCGGTCGATGCGTTCCAGGTGGATGCGGCCGAAACCTCGGACGCCGACTTGGGCGATGGTCGTGACGGGCACGGGTGCCTCCAAGCGTGGGAATGCGTTTACCCAGAACACTAGCGCAGCCACCAGGGGCGCCCCCGGAGTCGCGTCGCGGTTGCCGCCGGGTGCCCGGCCGTCGCCGGGTGTCGGTCCGCGCTGGCAGGATGTGGGTGTGGACGAGAAGGCGATCTTCGGCGCGGTGACGCTCGTGAGCGGACCGGAGGCGTTGCTGGCGGAGCGGGCGGTGCGGGCCTTGACCCAGCGCGCGCTCCTCGAACGCGGCGAAGCGTCGGTGACGACCCTGGAGGGGGTCGGACTGGATGCCTCCGCCTTGGTCCAGGCCACCACCGGATCCCTGTTCGCCTCCGACGCGGTGGTCGTGGTCAACCCGATCTCTGAGGTCCCGCCCGAGTTGTTCGACACCCTCGTCGGCTACGCGAAGATCCCGCAGGAGGATCTGGCGCTCGTGCTCGTGCACCCCGGCGGGGTCAAGGGGAAGCGCCTGCTCGATGCCCTGAAGAAGGCCAAGGTCGCCGTCATCGACTGCCCGACGATCAAGCCGTGGGAGTTGGCGGGATTCGCGGTGAATGAGGCCAGGGCTGCTGGCGGGCGCATCGACCAGGGCACCGCCGCGCGTCTGGTGGAGGCGCTGGGGGCGGATGCCCGCGCGGTGGCGGGGGCGATCCGGCAGCTCCTGGACGACTCCGACGACCGCGTCATCTCGGAGGCCGCGGTGCGGCGCTACTTCACCGGGCGCGCGGACGTGACGAGCTTCACGGTCGCCGATCATGTGATGGCCGGTCGTCGTAACGACGCGCTGGGGGCGCTGCGGTGGGCGCTCGACACCGGCGTCGCTCCCGTGCTGGTGACCAGCGCGCTCGCGACCGCGCTGCGACAGCAGGGGCGGTACAGCGATCTGGCGGGCCAGCGCATGCGTGATGGCGATGTCGCCCGTCAGATCGGCGTCCCACCGTGGAAGGTGAAGGATCTGGTGCGACACTCCCGCGACTGGACCCCGCGCGGGCTCGCCGACGCGCTGACCCGCGTCGCGGTGGCGGACGCCGCTGTCAAGGGGTCGGCCGCGGATCCGGCCTTCGCGCTGGAGCGCCTGGTGCTCGATGTGGCCGGGCTGCGCGGCAGGCGGCCCGAATCCAGCATGGGGCGCTGATTTGGGGCGCGGGCTAGGCGCTGGTAAGCTTGGTCATCGCGTCCAATGTGGGCGCACCCCTTAGATCGAACCTGAACCGAAGGCTTGCCCGTGGCGAACATCAAGTCCCAGAAGAAGCGGATCCTCACGAACGAGAAGGCGCGTCTGCGCAACAAGGCCGTGAAGTCCTCTCTCAAGACGCACATTCGCAAGTTCCACGAGGCCGCCGAGGCCGGGGACGCTGCGAAGGCGCAGAAGCTGGCCCAGGTCGCGTGCCGCGAACTCGACGTGGCCGTCAGCAAGGGCGTCATTCACAAGAACCAGGCGGCGAACCGCAAGTCGGCCGTCGCTTCGGCTGCTGCCGCACTCTGACGAACGTCCGCGACGTCGCCCCGCCGCCTGAGGCCGGGGCGACGTTGTGTCGTACCCGCATCCGGAGAGGGGGACGCGCGTGAGCGCGCCGCAGCCTGGGGCGACGCCCCCGCAGATCATTCGTAACTTCTGCATCATCGCCCACATCGACCACGGGAAATCGACCCTGGCCGACCGGATGCTCCAACTCACCGGCGTGGTGGATGAGCGCTCCATGCGCGCCCAGTACCTCGACCGGATGGACATCGAGCGCGAGCGCGGCATCACGATCAAGAGCCAGGCCGTCCGGATGCCCTGGCGTGTCGGCGACGCCGACTACGTGCTCAACATGATCGACACCCCTGGCCACGTCGACTTCACCTACGAGGTGTCCCGCTCGCTGGCCGCCTGTGAAGGCGCGGTGCTGCTGGTGGACGCCGCCCAGGGCATCGAGGCGCAGACGCTGGCGAACCTTTACCTGGCGATGGAGGCGGACCTGCAGATCATCCCGGTGCTCAACAAGATCGACCTGCCCGGCGCGCAGCCGGAGAAGTACGCCGAGGAACTGGCCTCCCTGGTCGGCTGCGAACCCGCCGACGTCTTCCGGGTCTCCGGCAAGACCGGTGAGGGTGTGCCGGAGTTGCTCAACGCGATCGTCGCCCAGATCGACGCCCCCGTCGGTGACGCGGACGGTCCGGCGCGCGCGCTGATCTTCGACTCGGTCTATGACACCTATCGCGGCGTGGTCACCTACGTGCGCGTCGTCGACGGGTCTTTGAAGCACCGCGAACGGGTCGCCATGATGTCGACCCGCACCACCCACGAGCTCCTCGAGGTCGGCGTGATCAGCCCCGAGCCGATCCCCGGCAAGGCGCTCGGCGTCGGCGAGGTGGGCTATCTCATCACCGGGGTCAAGGACGTGCGGCAAAGCCGCGTCGGTGACACCGTGACGCTGCAGCACAACCAGGCGACCCAGCCGCTGGCGGGGTACAAGAACCCGAATCCGATGGTGTACGCGGGTCTCTATCCGATCGATGGCGCCGACTTCCCCGAACTGCGGGAGGCATTGGAGAAGCTCCAACTCAACGATGCCGCGCTCACCTATGAGCCGGAGACCTCCGGGGCACTGGGGTTCGGCTTCCGTATCGGGTTCCTGGGCCTGCTGCACATGGAGATCGTGCGCGAACGCCTGGAGCGGGAGTTCAACCTGGACTTGATCTCGACCGCTCCCAACGTCGTCTACCGGGTCGTCATGGAGGACGGCAGCCAGCACCAGGTCACCAACCCGAGCGAGTTTCCCGAGGGGAAGATCGCCGAGGTGTGGGAGCCGGTCGTGCATGCCACCATCCTCACCCCCACCGACTACATCGGCACGATCCTGGAGCTGTGCCAGCAGCGACGCGGCTTGCAGCGCGGCATGGACTACCTGTCGTCTGATCGGGTGGAGATCCGCTACACGTTGCCGCTGGCCGAGATCGTGTTCGACTTCTTCGACGCGCTGAAGAGCCGCACGAAGGGCTACGCGTCGCTCGACTACGACGAGGCGGGCGAGCAGGCCGCCGACCTGGTCAAGGTCGACATCCTGCTGCACGGCGAGCCGGTGGACGCCTTCAGTTCCATCGTCCACACGGACGCCGCCTACTCCTACGGGCTGGCGATGGCGAAGAAGCTGAAGGAACTCATTCCGCGCCAGCAGTTCGAGGTGCCGATCCAGGCCGCCATCGGGGCGCGTGTGATCGCCCGTGAGACGGTGCGCGCGATGCGCAAGGACGTGCTGGCCAAGTGCTACGGCGGTGACATCAGCCGTAAGCGCAAGCTGCTGGAGAAGCAGAAGGAAGGCAAGAAGCGCATGAAGATGGTCGGCCGGGTCGAGGTGCCCCAGGAGGCCTTCGTCGCCGCGCTGTCCACCGGAGAATCCCGCGATCCGAAGTGACGGGGCAGGGGCGCCCGCCCCGTGTTCCGAGCGCGGGCGACAGGCCTGGCCTGTGCGCGGTCAGCGCCCGGAGGCAGGCTCCTGTGGCGGGAGCGGCCGGTGGACGATGATGACCCCCGAGTCCAGGTCCAGCGGCGGCGGTCCTGAGCCGGCCTGATCGGTGCGATGCACGAGGACCTTCTGGTGTTCCTTGAACTCGCGCCAGTGCCGCAGCCCCGGGTCGAACACCTCCAAGAAACTCATGGCCTGCGCAACCAGCGTCAGGCCGGGGAGCCTGCGCGCGCCTGGGCGAGGAGCACCGGGGCGAGCATGGCGGCGACCATGGCGGCGACGACGGACGCGCCGAAGAACGAGTAGTGCGTGTCGTCGGCGATGCCGTCGGGATACAACGGATGCGTGCCGGGAGCGAACTGCGTAAACAGCCGCCGCGACTCCTCCGGGCCGAGTTCGGCGTGCAACTGCCGGGTGGCGGAGGTGAGGTCGAAGCACTCGATGCCCTCGCGGAGCGCGACGTCGCGGGTGGCCAGCGGATAGTCGCCGTGGGTGGGGACGGGGCGGTCGCCGTCGAAGCGGCGGCGCTCCACCGAGCTGAGGAGGATCGGCACCAGCCCATGCCCGCGGGCATCGGCGATGAACCTGCTCAGGTTGTCGCTGAAGCCTTCTCGGGAGGCGAGCGTGCGGGGCTCCTTTTGATCGTTGTGGCCGAACTGCAGCAGCACCGTGTCGCCGGGGAGGGAGGCCGTCAGCAGGGCATCCCACAGGCCCTCGGCGCGGTAACTGGCCGTCGTGGCGCCGCCCTTGGCCGTGTTCAGGACGGGGACCACGCGCGGAGGCAGGCCCGCCTCCGCGAGGCCGGCGCCGAGATACATGTTCAGCGGTGCGCCAAGGTGGGCCCCCCAACCCGACATCGGAGTCTCGTGCGCCGGGCAGGCCGCGACCGTCGAGTCCCCGCCGAGCAGAACCGCGGGGAACGCGCGCGCCGTCATCGTGCGCCCCGGGGACGGCGGTGCAGCGACCATGCGGCCAGCGCGCCGCCGAGGACGCCACCCAGGTGTGCCTGCCAGGAGACTCCGGGCATGGTCGGGAACACACCCCACAGCATCCCGCCGAAGAACCCGAACACGGCCGCGGCTACGAGGATCTGAACCCAGTTGCGTGCGAACAGCCCGCGCAGCAGCAGGAAGCCCAGCCAGCCGAAGACCAGTCCGGAGGCGCCCGCCGTGACCGACATCGGCGCTGAGATCAGCCAGGTGACCAGCCCCGACACCACGATCGAACTGAGGGTGGCGATCCAGAACTCCCGACGCCCGGCCATCCGGGTCAGCGTCCCCAGCACCAGGAAGGGGACTGAGTTGGCGATCAGGTGGGCGAATCCGAAGTGCAGGAACGGTGCGGTGAAGATCTGCGGCAACTCGGTGACGTCGCGCGGGCTGACGCCCAGGCTGTCGAGGGCTCCACCCGTCAGCGCGTCCACCCCTTCCAGCAGCCACATGAACGCCAGCCACGTCCCGACGAAGAAGAAGGACGCGACCGGGCCGGGCCTGCGGTCGATCACCACGGGGTAGCCGGGCTGCGGGGCCGACGAGGTCGGGGCGGCCACGGGAGGCTGCCAGGGGCCGGTCGGAATGCTCATGGCCTCCAGTGTGCCTGGTGGCCCCCAGCCGAAGCATCAACTCCTAGGATGACCAGCATGAGCCTGTTCACCGTCTGGTACACCTACAGCGACGACACCGCCTTGCGCGACACGGTGCGTCCCGATCACCGCGCCTTCTTGGGGGAGTTGGCCGCTGAGGGCACCATCGTGTTGTCTGGGCCGGTCTCCTCGCCCGAGGGTGCCCCCGCCGCCGCCCTGCTTCTGGTGCGTGCCGAGAGCGCCGACGACGCGCTGGCCCGGCTGGCCAACGACCCGTTCCAGGTCAACAGCGTCGTCGCGCACATGGACGTGCGGGAGTGGACGCCGGTCCTGGGCGACCTGTTCGACGCCCTGGCCTGATGACGCAGGCCCGCGCCGACATCGGCATCATCGGGGGATCGGGGTTCTACTCGTTCCTTCCGGGAGGAGCCCGCGTCGAGGTGGACACCCCCTTCGGGGCTCCGTCGGCGCCGATCACTCTCGGGGAGATCGCCGGCAGGCGGGTCGCGTTCCTGCCCCGGCACGGTGAGCGGCACCAGTTCGCACCGCACCGGGTCAACTACCGGGCGAACCTGTGGGCGCTCAAGGCGCTGGGGGTGTCCACGGTGCTGAGCGCCTGCGCGGTCGGCTCCTTGCAGCCGACGCTCGAGCCCGGCGACTTCGTCGTTCCCGACCAGGTCGTCGACCGCACCTACCGGGCGGGACACACCATATGGGAGGCGGAAGGGCCCGTCGTCCACGTGCCCTTTGCCGACCCCTACTGCGCGTCGGCGCGGGGGGTCTTCCTCGCAGCGGGGGACGGCGACCCCACGCTGATCGACGGGGGCACTCTGGTCGTGATCAACGGGCCACGGTTCTCCAGTCGGGCCGAGTCCCGCTGGCACGCTGCGGCGGGCTGGTCGGTGGTCGGTATGACCGGCATGCCGGAGGCGTCGCTGGCTCGCGAACTGGCCCTGTGTTACGCGACCGTGTGCTGTGTCACCGACGCCGATGCCGGGGCGGAGGGGGAGGCCGGGGTCACCGCGGGTGATGTCAAGGCGGTGTTCGCCAGCAACATCGGCCGCCTCAAGCGGCTCCTGGAACGTGCTGTCACGGTCGTTCCCTCGCAGCAGTGCGCGTGTGCCGAGGCGTTGGACGGGTTACCCTTGCCGTTCCCGTTGCCCGCTGTGGGCGACGGCGTCGGCCCGATCACCGGGTAGCGCCCCGCCGGTGGCGGCGGCTAGGAGGCATGCATGCAGCATCACGGCGCGCCTTGGCGCGCGCGGGAGCACCGGTGAGCCCGGCCGCGCTCCCCGACGGGGAGCCAGCACCACAAGACGGTGCCTTACCGCCCGAGGCACTCGCGGGTCAGCGCGATCGACGGCTGTCGGCCTACGTCCACGTGCCGTTCTGCGCGACCCGGTGCGGTTACTGCGACTTCAACACCTACACCGCGGCCGAACTGGGAGCTGCGCCGGGCGCGTCCCAGCGCAGCTACCTGGACGCGGTGGTGGCGGAGATGCGTCTGGCCTGCGGCGTTCTGGGGGACCCCCGCCCCCTCCAGACCGTGTTCTTCGGTGGCGGCACCCCGACGCTGCTGCCCGCGCATGACCTGGCTGGCCTGCTGCGGGCAGCCCGCGACACGTTCGGGCTGGCCCCCGACGCCGAGGTGACCACCGAAGCCAACCCCGACTCGGTGACCCCCGCCTCCCTGGAGCGGCTGGCCGAGGCCGGGTTCACCCGGATCAGCTTCGGTATGCAAAGCGCAGTGCCGCACGTGCTGGCCACGCTCGAACGCACCCACACCCCCGGACGCGCGCTGGAGGCGGTGGGCTGGGCCCGGGCGGCCGGTTTCGGTTCCGTCAGTCTGGACCTGATCTACGGCACCCCGGGGGAGTCGCTCGACGACTGGCGTACCTCGGTCGAGGCGGCCCTGTCGGTGGCCCCCGACCACGTCAGCGCCTACTCCCTCATCGTGGAGGACGGCACCCGGTTCGCCGCGCGGGTCCGTCGCGGCGAGGTGCCCCTGCCCCAGGAGGACGACCTCGCCGACAAGTACGACCTCGCCGACGGGCTGCTGCGGGCGGCGGGCCTGGACTGGTACGAGGTGTCGAACTGGTCCAGGCCGGGTCACGAGTGCCGTCACAACCTCGCCTACTGGGTGGGGGACGACTGGTGGGGATTCGGGCCCGGAGCGCACAGCCACATCGGCGGCGTTCGCTTCTGGAACGCCAAGCACCCGCGCACGTACGGGTCGAAGCTCGGGCAGGGGCATTCCCCGGCAGCCGGACGCGAACGCCTGGACGCCGAGGAACGTCGCATCGAACGCGTGTTGCTCGAACTACGTCTTCGGGACGGGCTGCCGGAGACCGTCCTCACGCCGGCGGAGCGCCGCCGCCTGCCCGACCTGGTGCGCCGCGGCTGGCTGGTCCGTGAGCGCGGCGGCGTCCGGGTCACCGATGCGGGTCGGCTCCTGGCGGACGCGGCGGTGCGTGACCTGCTCGACTGAAGAGGCGTCGCGTCCCGGGGCAGGTGCCGATGCGCGTCGGCTGGCCTGCCCCGCCGCGGGCCGCGGCCATCGTAGGGTGGGGGATCGTGAATCGGTATTCGTCGGACGTGCTCGCGAAGGGCTGGCAGCGGGCCAACAAGCCCACCGCGACGCCCACTCCGGTCTCCACGGACCTCGTGCTGGAGGAGCCCACCTCGGGGTTCGTCGGTGCGGTCGTCGGCTGGGAGAACGGCGTGGTGATCCTCGAGGACCGGCGCGGCAAGCGTCGTAGCTTCCCGTTCGGGCCCAACTTCTGGCTGGACGGGCAGCCGATCGATCTCACCGGGCCTACGCGCAGCGGCCCGACAGCCCGCGACACAGCGCAGGAGTACAACCGCACCCACACGGCGTCCGGCTCCCGCGTCGGTCCTGCGGAGAAGGCCAAGGTCGCGCTGCCCAGTCGCATCTATGTGGAGGGGCGCCATGACGCCGAACTCGTCGAGAAGGTCTGGGGCGCCGACCTGCGCCACGTGGGCGTGGTCGTGGAGTACCTGGGCGGCATCGACGATCTGCCCGCCATCGTGGCCGAGTTCGCCCCTGTGCAGGGGCGGCGGTTGGGCGTCCTCGTCGATCATCTCGTGCCGGGCACCAAAGAGTCCCGCATCGTGTCCCAGGTCAGCGGTGACTACGTGTTCGTCACCGGGCACGAGTTCATCGACATCTGGGAGGCCGTCAAGCCCGAACGGCTCGGCCTGACGGTGTGGCCGCGGATCCCGCGCGGCACCGACTGGAAGCACGGCATCTGCGCGGCGCTCGGCTGGCCGCACGCCACCCAGGCCGACATCGCCACCGCCTGGAAAACCATCCTAGGGAGGGTTCGTGGCTGGCAGGACCTCGACCCGCACCTGCTGACCGAGGTCGAGCGGCTCATCGACTTCGTCTCCGCCGACCACATCGACCGGGAGTCCTAATGCGCACCGAGGCCGTCACGACCCTCATCCGCGAGGTGACCGATCAGGTGATCCTGCCGCGCTTCCGGCACCTCGCCCCGGCAGAGGTCATCCAGAAGCAGCCGGGTGATCTCGTCACGGTTGCCGACCGGGAGGCGGAGGCCGTGCTGACCGCCGTCCTGCACGCCGCGACGCCGGACGCGGCGATTGTCGGAGAGGAGGCGACCTTCGCCGATCCCAGCCTGCTGGGCCGGCTCGACCATGCGGAGCACGCCTGGGTGATCGATCCCGTCGACGGCACCCGCAACTTCGCCCACGGAAGCGAGGACTTCGGGGTGATGGTCGCCGAGGTGCGGGCCGGGCAGACGGTCCGTGGGTGGATCTGGCAGCCCCGGCACGATCGGTTCTTCGAAGTCGAGCGGGGAGGCGGCGCGACCTGCAACGGGGAGCAGCTACCCCCGCTGCGCCCGCACGGGGCACCGTGGACGGCTGCCGTGTGGATGAAGCTCCAGCGAGAGGCCGATCCGCGGCTGCTCCTGCGCCGGACCCGCGGATCCTGCGCGATCGACTACCCGGCCTTGGCCTGCGGAGAGGTGGACGCGCTGGCCTATCGGTCGGTTCATCCGTGGGACCATCTGGCCGGAGCCCTGCTGGTCACCGAACTCGGCGGCGTGTCCCGGCTGGACGGCCGACCCTACGGCCCGGGAATGACCGGCTCGCTCATCGTCACCGCCGACAGCGCCGCGCCGGCGCGCGCCGTGGAGGAGTTGGCCCGCACCTGAACGTTACTAGGCGAGCAGCCGCTGCACGTTACTAGGTGAGCAGCCGCAGCGAGCGGCTCGGGCGGCGTCCCGAGGCGGCCAGGCGTCGCATTGCCACCTCCAGGAAGGCCTCGGATTGCGCTTGGGGCCACGGCCATTCGGCGCCCTCGCGCCAGGCCCCGCGCGCCGGGGTGCGCGCGTCGTAGAGTTCCTCGGCCTTGCCCCCGTACCAGGCCAGCTCCGCGCGCTGAGCGAAGGCGTCCTCGCGGCTCATGAGCGGTCCATGTCCGGGAACCACGACCGACGCCTTGTTCAAGGTGCCGAGCATGCCGTCCAACGTCTGCGGCCACTCGGTCGGCCAGGTGTCCTCCCCGGCCCAAGGGCCACCCTCGCTCTCCAGCAGATCGCCGGCGAACACCACCCCCCGGCCGGGAACCAGCACCACCACGTCGTGATCGGTGTGGCCTCGGCCGAAGTGCACGATCTCCACGTAGCACGCCCCCAGGTCGATGGTCGTGGCGAGCGAGAACGTGCGCGACGGCTCGACGAGTTCTGTCGGGGCCACGCCGGGCTTGGCCTGTTCCTCGGCGGCGCGTGCGGCGGCCACGAGGCCCCGGTGCGCCACGGAACTCACTCCCGGCAGGCCTCCGAGGCCGAAGTAGTGATCGGCATGCGCATGGGTGATGACGGCGTGACGCACCGGGACCGATCCGGCCTGCTCCTGGGCGGCGGCGAGGATGGCTGCGCCCTGCGTGGGCGAACTGCCCGTGTCGATCACCACCGCCGACTCCTCGCCCACCAGCAGCCCGATCGTGACCGAGGCGGGTTCCGCCCGGGCGATGAACACGCGATCAGCGATGGCGGTGAAGGGACCGAGTTCGAACGTCACCGCGCCAACTTACCCGCCCTCGGGCACCGAGTTGGCCTACGGGGCGCGCCCGGGCACAGATGCGGGATCGGGGTCCGCGGTCACGTATGCTGGCACTCGCGGAGTCCGAGTGCCAGTAGGCCAGGGGGTGTAAGGATGGACGATCGGAAACTGACGATCCTGAAGGCGATCGTCACCGACTACGTGTCGAGCCGCGAGCCGGTTGGCTCGCAGGCACTGGTGCAACGGCACAACCTGCAGGTGTCTCCCGCCACCGTGCGCAACGACATGGCCGCGCTGGAGGACGAGGGCTACATCACCCAGCCCCACACCTCCGCCGGCCGGATTCCCACCGACAAGGGCTACCGGCTCTTCGTCGATCGGCTCTCCACTGTCAAGCCGCTGAGCGTGGCGGAGCGGCGCGCGATCCAGACCTTCATGGAGGGCGCCTTCGACGTCGACGAGATCGTGCGCCGCGCCGTCGCGCTGCTCGCGCAGATCACCCGGCAGGTCGCGATCGTCCAGTACCCGCTGATCTCCAGTGCCACGATCCGCCACATCGACATCCTCTCCCTGGGGGCCGACCGCGGTCTGGTCATGGTGGTGTCCTCCAGCGGCGCCATCGGACAGCGGTTCGTACCCTTGGCGCAGAGCGACGACCATCACCTCGCGCGGCTCCGGAGCCGGATCGCCGAGCAGATCCTGGGGGTGACCCACCGCGAGGCCGCGCAGCGGCTCAGCGCCGCCGCCGAAGTTCCCGATCCGAACGATTCCGGCCTCACCGGCCCCATCGCCGATGCCGTCCGCGACATCGTCTCGGAGGAGGCCGACGCCAAGGTGGCCGTGGCAGGCGTCCCGAACCTCACACGCTTCGGCGACCAGTACGAGAGCACCGTCAAACCGATGCTGGAGGCCCTGGAGGAGCAAGTGGTGCTCCTGCACCTGCTGGGGGAGTCGGCCGGTAACGACGTGCGGGTGCGCATTGGCCGCGAGAACCCCTACGAGCCCCTGCAGGCGGCATCCATCGTCGCCTCCGGGTACGGTGACGACGGCTCCTCGTGGGGATCCCTGGGGATCATGGGCCCCACCCGCATGGACTACCCCGCGGCGATCGCCTCCGTGCGCGCCGTGGCCCGCTACGTCGGCCGTTTCCTGGCCGAGGGCTGAGCGACCTCCCGATTAGGTGAAGAACGAAGGACAACGTTGAGCGATTACTACGAGGTTCTGGGCGTGTCCCGGGACGCGAGCGGCGACGAGATCAAGCGTGCCTACCGCAAGCTGGCGATGAAGTACCACCCCGACGTCGCCGACGACCCCAGCTCTGCTGAGAAGTTCAAGGAGATCGGCGAGGCCTACGCCGTGCTGTCGGACGCCAAGAAGCGTCAGATGTACGACCTCGGCGGCAACCCTATGGGCGGCGGCGGGGCAGGCGGCATGGGCGGGTACGGGTTCCCCGGCGGTGCAGCGGGCTTCGACGTCGGCGGACTGTTCGATGCCATGTTCGGCGCACAGACGTCGCGCGGGCCCCGCAGCCGGGTCCGTAAGGGCCAAGACGCACTGGTCCGGCTCAACCTCACGCTCGCGGAGGCCGCGTTCGGCGTCACCAAGCCGATCCGCGTCGACACCGCCGTGGTGTGCCCCACCTGCAGCGGCAAGGGGTCGGCCGACGGCGAGGAGCCGGTGACCTGTTCGACCTGTCACGGTTCCGGCGATGTGCAGACCGTGCAGCGCTCCTTCTTGGGCGACATCCGCACCGTCCAGCCGTGTCCCACCTGCCGCGGCTACGGCACGATCATCCAGCACCCCTGTGGAGAGTGCTCCGGCGAGGGGCGGGTGCGTTCCACGCGCACCATCAACGTCAAGATCCCCGCGGGGGTCAGCCCGGGCAACCGCGTCCACCTCGACTCCCAAGGAGAGGTCGGGCCGGGAGGCGGACCCGCCGGCGACCTGTACGTGGAACTGACCGTCAGCCCGCATGAGGTGTTCAAGCGGGAGGGCGACAATCTGGAGATGGTCGCCAAGCTGCCCATGACCGCCGCCGCGCTCGGCACCGAGGTCTGGATCGAGACGCTGGAGGCGGACGTGGAGGGCACGGCCCCCGAGGACGCCAAGGTGAAGGTCGAGGTGCCCGCGGGTACCCAATCCGGTGCCCGGCTCGTCGTCCAAGGACGCGGGGTTCCGCGGCTGCGCGGCACCGGACGAGGTGATCTCGGCGTTACGCTGTTGGTGCAGACCCCGACCGGTCTCGACGACGCACAACGTGATCTCCTGCGGCAATTGGCGCAGGAGCGCAACGAGACGCGTCCCGAGGCCTCGGTGGCCCGCGCCGGCGGCAAGGGGTTCTTCGGACGCCTGAAGGACGCCTTCGCCGACTGACCCGACCGCTGGCTGAGATCGAGGAGCCGATGACCGAAGCGTTGTTCCTGGCCGACCTGCACCACCCGCATGTCGGCGACACAGTGTCGCTGCGCGGCGAAGAGGGGCGCCATGCGGCGGCCGTCCGACGCATCCGCGTGGGGGAGACGATCACCATCAGCGACGGTGCCGGAACGGGCGTCCGCGGGCCGGTGACCGAGACCGACAAGGTGAGTGTGACGATCGAGGTCGCCGAGGTGCTGTCCTCCGGCGACCCGGATGTCCGCTATCACGTGGTGCAGGCGCTGGCGAAGGGCGACCGTTCCGAGCAGGCCGTCGAAATGTTGACCGAGATCGGCGCGGATCGGATCATCCCCTGGCAGTCGAGCCGTTCGGTCGTCCGATGGACCCAGGACCGGGAGGAACGGCAACTGGGACGCTGGCGCTCCACAGCCCGGGAGGCCACCAAGCAGAGCCGCCGACTCCGGGTTCCGATCGTGACCGCGGCGATGCGGACCCGCGAACTCGTCGAACTGATTCCGCAGACGACACTCGCTTTGATCCTGCACGAGAGCGCCACCGCGACGCTCTCGGAGGTCGATCTTCCGGCGTCCGGCGACGTGCTGGTCATCGTCGGTCCCGAGGGGGGCCTGACCGAGGAGGAGGTAGGCGCCTTCGTCCAGGCGGGGGCGCACGCGGTGCTGGTCAGCGACGGCGTCTTGCGGACTTCCACGGCCGGCGTGGTTGCGCTGGCGCAACTCCAGGCGTTGCAGCGGCGGGTGAGCAAGGCCAAATGACCCACGGTTCCTCCACCGCCTTCGGTTTCGAGCCGCAGGCGGTGGTCCCGGGTGGACGCGGCCGCACCGGCGTCATCACCACCCCGCACGGCACGATCTCCACCCCCGCCTTCGTGGTCGTGGGCACCAAGGCCACGGTGAAGGCGGTCCTGCCCGAGTCGGTCGCCGACCTCGGCGCCCAGGCGGTCTTGGCCAACGCCTACCACCTGTACCTGCAGCCCGGTTCGGACTTGATCGACGAGGCCGGAGGGCTGGGCGCCTTCATGAACTGGCCGGGGCCCACGTTCACCGACTCCGGCGGATTCCAGGTGATGAGCCTGGGAGTGGGGTTCAAGAAGGTCCTGGCGATGGACGCGACGGGCGTGACCGACGACGACGTGATCGCCGCTGGCAAGGAGCGCCTCGCCGTGGTGGACGAGGATGGCGTCACCTTCAAGAGCCACCTCAACGGTGACCGTCACCGGTTCACGCCGGAGGTCAGCATGAGGGTGCAGCACGAGCTGGGTGCCGACATCATGTTCGCCTTCGATGAGCTGACGACCCTGATGAACACGCGCGGCTACCAAGAGGAGTCCGTCGAGCGGACCCACCGTTGGGCCGCGCGGTGCCTGGCCGAACACGCCCGGCTCACCGCCGCCCGCGCCAGCAAGCCCTACCAGGCTTTGTTCGGGGTGGTCCAGGGGGCCCAGTACGAGGATCTGCGCAGGCACGCCGCCCGGGGGCTGGCCGCACTCGAGGTCGACGGTCAGCGCTTCGATGGGTTCGGCCTCGGTGGCGCGCTGGAGAAGGAGAATCTGGGCACCATCGTCGGCTGGTGTTCCGACGAACTCCCCGAGGACAAGCCGCGTCACCTACTGGGCATCTCCGAGCCCGACGACTTCTTCGCGGCCATCGAGAACGGGGCCGACACCTTCGACTGCGTGAACCCGTCCCGGGTGGCCCGCAACTCGGCGGTCTACACCGCCGCCGGCCGATACAACCTGCTGACGGCGTCCAGCCGCCGGGACTTCGGCCCGATCGAGGAGGGCTGCGACTGCTACACGTGCGCTCACTACACCAAGGCGTACCTGCATCATCTGTTCAAGGCCAAGGAGATGCTGGCCTCCACGCTGGCGACGATCCACAACGAGCGCTTCACGGTGCGTCTGGTCGACGCCATCCGCGCGGGGATCGTCGCGGGTGACTTCGCGGCGCACAAGACAGAGTTCCTGGGCCGGTTCTACGCCCGCAAGAAGACCTCGTGACGGCCTGGGGAGTGCGCACCCACGTCGGCCGAGTGCGCCACGGCAACGAGGACTCCTTCTTCGCCGCGGAGGGGCTGTGGCTGGTGTCCGACGGCATGGGCGGTCATGCCGCGGGCGAGGTCGCGAGCAAGATCGTGATCGACACCTTCGCGCCGCTGGCTCGGCGCGGGAGCCTGCGGGCCGCCGACCTGGTCGCGGCCGTGCACACCGCCAACGAGGCGGTCTGCCGGTTCGGCGCCGATCACGCGAGGGCCCGAGGGCTGGGCGCCACGGTCACCGGGGTGGCGTCGGTGGTGGTGGCGGGGACGCGCACCTGGGCGATCCTCAACGTCGGCGACAGTCGGGTCTACCGCCTGGTGGGCGGCGCCCTGGGGCGCGCGACCATCGACCACTCCGAGACCGAGGAACTGGTCTTGGAGGGGGTCATCTCCCCCGAACAAGCCCGGACGCATCATGCCCGCAACGTCATCACGCGCAGCCTCGGGCAGGGGCAGGCGCTGCAGCCTGACGTGTGGTTGCTTCCCTGCGCGCCGGCGGAGCGGTTCCTGGTGTGCTCGGACGGGTTGAACTCCGAGGTCGGGGACGCCGACATTCGCGCGATCTGCCTGGCGGAGCGGGAGCCGCAGGCGGCGGCGGACGCCCTCGTCGAGGCCGCTCTCGCCGCCGGGGGGCGCGACAACGTCACCGCGATCGTCGTGGACGCCGGTTCACAGGGCTGACTCGGAGTCCTCCCGCCGCTTCACCGCGGCGATCACCCTGTAGGTCAGCGGCAGCAGCACGGCCTCCACCCCGACCTTGTAGACGAAGCCGACCACGATGTAGTTGACCAGGGCGGGCAGCGGGATCGAGCCGCCGCCCATCCAGGCACCGAGCGGGCCGAACGCGATCGTGCAGAACACGAGGGTGTCCACGAACTCGCCGGCGACCGTGGAGGTCAGCAGTCGTACCCAGAGTCGGTTCTCCCCGGTGCGGCGCTTGATGCGCACCAGCACCCAGGCGTTGAGCAACTGCCCGAGGAGGTAGGCCAGCAGGCTCGCCACGACGATCCTGGGGACGAAGCCGAGGACTGCCGTCCAGGCATCCTGCAGCGCCCAGTCCGAGGCTGGGGGAGCGGCCCCGACGATGAGGAACGTCACGCTCATCAGCGCCGCCATCGCGAACCCCAGCACGATGGCACGGCGCGCCTGGCGGAGGCCGTACACCTCCGCGAGGACATCGCCGAGGATGTAGGTCAGTGGAAACAGCAGCGCCCCGCCGTCGGTGATCAGCGGCAGGATCTGCACGGTCCCCACGCTCACGACGGGACCCAATTCGATCAGCTTGGTCGCCGCCACGTTCGCGATCAGCAGCAATCCGACGAAGGCCGCTACGACCAAGTCGGCCAGCCCGCGCGGGGGGCGTTCGGCGGGCGAAGCGGGAACGGTGCTGGCGTCGGTCACGGGGCCGCATGCTACCCCCGGGGCGAGCGGGCTCCGGTGTCGACCGCTCCTGACGGGCACACCCGGGCAGCAGACGCGCCGCGTGGGTTGGTGGCAAGATCGGTGCATGAGCGAGGAAGAGATCACGATCACCGACGATGGTCCTGACACCATCGACCAGCTCCAACCGGACGAGACGCTCATCGATCGAGGCGTCGACGATGTCCTCGACGAGGGCTATGTCCCCCCGGACAAGTGGTCCCCTGGCATGGGTTACGGGAACACGCCCGCCGAGGAGCGCCAGGGCGAGACGCTGGAGATGCGCGTGGCCCAGGAAGAGCCGGAGTCGGCCGGGCCCGACGAGACCCCGTGGAATCCGGACGACGAACCCCGCGAGGTGGGCAGCGTCCGGGCTGGCCGGCTGGTCGATGCCAATCACGGCGAGGCCGGCGCCGACACCACCAGCGAGGCGGTGGCTTTCGCGGTCGGGATCGACGGTGGCGCCGCGAGCGCCGAAGAGGCCGCGATGCACATCATCGAGTCGCAGGACGACGACGACATCGTCTGAGCCCGGCGCCCGAACTAGACTGGGGGGAAGCTGCCGGGCGCTTGCCCGGTCTCCCGTCCAGCATGGAGGAATGACCCTGTCATCCCAGATTCAACCCGGCCGTGAGGCCGTCCGCCAGGTGACCGTCCCCGCGTCGATCCCGATGGTCACTCTCGTCGGCCCCCGAGACGAGTTCCTGCGCACCCTCGAGACGCATCTGGACGCCGACGTCCACGTGCGGGGCAACGAGATCACCTTCACAGGCCCGGCCGACGCCGTGACTCGGGCCGCCGAGGTGCTGACCGAACTCATCACCATCGTCCGTACCGGGCAGGGACTGACGGCGGACGCGGTGGAGCGCGTCATCGGCATGTCCGCCGACCCGGACACGCGTGCCGCCGAGATCCTGACCCAGAACATCTTGTCCACGCGCGGCAAGACGATCCGGCCCAAGACCCTGAACCAGAAGCGGTATGTGGACGCCATCGACACCCACACGGTGGTGTTCGGCATCGGACCGGCGGGCACCGGCAAGACGTACCTGGCGATGGCCAAGGCCGTGCAGGCCCTCCAGGCCAAAGAGGTCAACCGCATCATCTTGACCCGGCCAGCCATCGAGGCGGGCGAGCGGCTCGGCTTCCTGCCCGGCACGCTGAACGACAAGATCGATCCCTATGTGCGCCCGCTCTACGACGCGCTGCACGACATGGTGGACGCCGACTCGGTGCCCAAGCTGCTCACCGCAGGCACCATCGAGGTCGCCCCGCTGGCTTACATGCGTGGCCGGACGCTCAACGACGCGTTCATCATCCTCGACGAGGCGCAGAACACGTCCATGGAGCAGATGAAGATGTTCCTGACGCGGCTCGGCTTCAACTCGAGGATGGTCGTCACCGGGGACGTGACTCAGGTCGACCTTCCCGGTGGCACCAAGTCGGGTCTGCGCGAGGTGCAGTCGATCCTCGACGGCGTCGACGACATCGCGTTTTGCCAGCTCACCAACCAGGACGTGGTGCGGCATCGGTTGGTGGGCCGCATCGTCGCCGCCTATGACCGCTACGACTCCCTGCAACCGCAGGGGTCCCGAGGCCGGCCGGGCGGGCCGGCGGCGCGCCGCGTGGCGCGTCATGCCGGGCAGCGGCGCAGCACCGAATCGGGGGAATCATCGTGATCGACATCAACAACGAGTCCGGCATCGAGGTCGACGAGGTCCGGCTGGTTCGGCTGGCGGCGTTCGCGCTGGAGCAGTTGCGGATCCATCCTCAGGCAGACCTGTCGATCCTGCTGGTCGACGAGACGACCATGGCGGATTATCACGTCCGGTTCATGGACTTGCCCGGCCCCACCGACGTCCTGAGTTTCCCGATGGACGAACTGCGTCCGCCGCGAGACGACGAGGACCCGCCGCTCGGGCTGCTGGGCGACATCGTGCTCTGCCCGACGGTGACGGCGGCCCAGGCGGCCGACAACGGACGAACCGCGGACGGCGAGGCCGACTACCTGCTCGTCCATGGGTTGTTGCACCTGCTGGGCCACGATCACGCCGAACCCGAGGAGAAGCGGGTGATGTTCGGGCTCAACGATCGGATCATCGCGGCCTGGGACGCTTCGCGCGCGGCCTGACCGGGGGCGCTGTCCTGCGCGTGCGCGCCGCTAGACTGGCGCGCATCGCCGAGAAGGAGTCGTGAGTACCCCTGTTAACCCAAACCGAGTGGATCCTGCTCGTGGTCGCCGTCGTGTGCGTGCTGCTGGCCTGTGTCCTGACGTCGATCGAGTCGGCGCTCCAGTCTTTCAGTAAGTCCCGCGCCGAAGCCCACGTCAAGGAGGGCAAGCGTGGCGCCGAGCGTCTCCTGCAGATCATGCAGGACCCGGCCCCCTACCTGAACACGGCCCTGTTCCTGCGGTTGCTGAGCGAGATCAGCGCCATCGTGCTGGTCGCCGTCGTCGTGACGAACCACGTCGAGGCGCTGTGGGAAGACCTGCTGTTCACCATCGTCCCGATGCTGGTGGTGTCGTTCGTGCTGATCGGGGTCGCTGCACGCACGCTGGGTCGTCAGAAGGCCGACCGGATTGCGCTGAGCAGCACCCGGTTGATCTCCGCCCTCACCACCGTGATCGGCCCCATCCCGCAGATCCTGATCATCATCGGCAATGCGATCACGCCCGGGCGCGGGTTCACCGATGGCCCGTTCACCTCTGAGGCCGAGCTACGCGAGATGGTCGACATGGCTGAGGCGTCCGACCTCATCGAGGCCGGCGAGCGACGCATGATCCACTCGGTCTTCGAGCTGGGCGACACCATCGTCAAGGAAGTGATGGTGCCGCGCACCGAGATGGTGTGGATCGAGAAGGACAAGACGCTGCGGCAAGGGCTGTCCCTTGCGCTGCGCTCGGGTTTCTCCCGCATCCCCGTCATCGGTGAAGACGTCGACGACGTGCTGGGCGTCCTCTACCTCAAGGACGTCATCCGGCGCACCTACGACAACCCGAACGCGCAGGCGTCGGAGAACGTCGACTCGCTCATGCGCCCGCCGACGTTCTGCCCCGACAGCAAGCCCGTCGACGCGCTGCTGAAGGAGATGCAGCTGACCCGCAGCCACGTGGTGATCGTGGTGGACGAGTTCGGCGGCACCGCGGGCCTGGCCACCATCGAGGACATCCTGGAGGAGATCGTCGGCGAGATCGTCGACGAGTTCGACGAGGAGATCGCGCCGGTCGTCCGGCTCTCCGACGGCCGGTTCCGGGTCAGTTCGCGGCTGCCGGTGGACGAGTTGGGGGAGTTATTCGGGCTGAAGGTCGACGACGACGACGTGGACACCGTCCTCGGCCTGATGGCCAAGGAGCTGAACAAGGTGCCGATCGCCGGCTCGGTCGTCGACTGGGAGGGCATCGAACTCGTCGCGGAGCGTGCCTCGGGGCGACGGCATTCCATCCAGACCGTGGTGGCGGGCCTCATCCGGGAGGCGAGCGACACCGACGCGGCGGTCGACGCCACCGTCGAACTGGCGGCGTCGGCCAAGAAGGGCCGCCGCCACCACGAGCAGGCCGACGGGTCACCGGCAGGAGAGGAATCAGCATGAGCCATCCCGACGAGGATCTCGACCTCGACGCGGAGGAGCAGGTCCTGGCGGCGTCGGCAGGAGGTGCCGCGCAGGCCTCCTGGGAGGCGCCCGCGGGGTTCCGTTCCGGCTTCGCCTGCTTCGTCGGCCGACCCAACGCGGGCAAGTCGACCCTGACGAATGCGATCGTCGGGGAGAAGATCGCGATCACCTCCAGCAAGCCGCAGACCACTCGCCGGATCATCCGCGGGATCGTGAACCGACCAGAGGCGCAGCTCGTGCTGGTCGACACCCCGGGGTTGCACCGGCCCCGCACCCTGCTCGGGGAGCGGCTCAACGACTTGGTCTATGAGACCTGGTCGAGTGTCGACGTCATCGGCGTATGCCTGCCCTGCAACCAGCGCATCGGCCCGGGCGATGAGTTCCTGCTCAAAGAAATCTCCGAGCTTCCCCGGCGACCCAAGCTGGTCGCCCTCGCCACCAAGACCGACCTGGTCAGCCGCGAACGGATCGGCCAGCACCTGGTCAAGATCGCCTCCATGGAGGAGCAACTCGGCCTGCACTGGGAGGCGATCGTGCCCGTCTCGGCGCTGACCGACGACCAGGTCGACATCGTCGTGGAGGAACTCGTCGGGCTGCTCCCGGCCGGGCCAGTGCTGTTCCCCGACGACGAGGTCACCGACGAGCCGATCGACACCCGGATCGCCGAACTGATCCGGGAGGCCGCCCTGGAGGGTGTCAGCGACGAACTGCCGCACTCCATCGCCGTCATCATCGACGAGATGCGTCCCCGGGAGGACCGCCCCGCCGACAAGCCGATGATGGACGTGTTCGCGTCCATCATCGTGGAGCGGGACAGCCAAAAGGGCATCATCATCGGTCATCGGGGTGAGCGGCTCAAGGAGGTCGGCCGCATCGCGCGGCTCCAGGCCAAGGAACTCCTGGGCATGCCGGTCCATCTGGCGATTCACGTCAAGGTGATGCCCGAATGGCAGCGCGACGCGAAGTACCTGAACCGCCTGGGGTTCTAGGAGTGACCCGCCGCACGCTTCCCAGCCGCGCGCGGCGCTGGGGCGTCTTCGCGGTCGGTGAGGTACGGACGGGGCTGCGCCGCGTCCGCGGCTCGGTCGTGCCGTTGCTGCAGTCGGCGATGGCCGCCGGGCTGGCGTGGTTCCTGGCCGAGCAGCTTCTGGGGCGCCAAGCCCCGCTGTTCGCGCCGATCGCGGCGTTCGTGTGCCTCGGATTCAAGGTGGACCGGGTGCCCCGCAAGGTCGCCGAGATGGGCGTGGGGGCCACGGTGGGCGTCCTGATCGGCGAGGTCATTTCGCTGTACCTCGGTGCGGGGTGGTGGCAGATGGCCCTGGCCCTCATCAGCGGCGCCATGATCGGACGGTTCCTCGACCGCGGCGAACTCACCACCATGCAGGGCGGCGTGAACGCCATGGTGGTGGTCGGGATGACGTCGTACGCGGCCCAGTCGGGTGGGTTCACCGGCCGCTGGATGGATGCCATCGTGGGCGCGCTAGTCGCCTTGGTGGGTGCGGTGCTGCTGCCTCGCCATCCCACGGAACGCCCCCGCCGGTATGCGCGCACCACCTTGTCGGAGTTCGCTCAACTGCTCGACATGCTCGGTCGTGGCCTCGTCGTCGGGGACGTGGAGGAACTCGCGGACGCCCGCGAACAGCGCAAGGTCGTCCAACAGGTGAGCAACACGTGGGAGACGACTCTGTCGACCGCTCGCGAGGTGGTGGCTGCCAACCCGAGCCTGTGGAGCCAGCGCGGCGAGGTCGCCGAACTCGGACGCCTGTACCGGTTGACCGCCCGCGCCCAGCGATCCTCCTACATGCTCGGGCGCCAGGGGCTGTCGATGGTCGAGGAGATCGGTCCGCTGCGCGAGGTCGGGGCGCTCGTGCTGGAGGCGTCCCGGGCCGCCCACGCGCTCGCAGGGTCCGTCGGCGCCTGGCAGCGTCCTGAGGGGGCGCGCGCCACGCTGCTCGGCATCGCGCGGCGGGCCTCACCGGCGCGGCTGACCTCCGACGAGTGGCGCGACATCGCGCTCATGTCGGTGATGCGCGCCCTCATCGTCGACCTGCTGCAGATCAGCGGTCTGTCCCGCTCGGACGCGCGCAACGCCCTCGCCGAGGCCACCGGACGCCCGTTCGTGGAGGGCGGCGACGACGTCCCCGATCCCGACAGCGACGACCTGGCCTCCCCGCTGTGGGGATGAGCCGGGTGGCGGGGTTCGGCCGCGGTATGTGTACCATGGCGAACATGGCACGGGCGTACCTGCTTCTTGGTCGCCGCAGCGGGTCCTAGCTCTCCCACCGAAGTAGGGGGGATCGAGCGTCAGGCTCACTCGCTGCGGTGTTCTTCGCGCGCCTGGCAATCACAGTTGAGACCTTCAGGAGATGTCGCCATGACCACCAACACCGTCACCACTGGCACGCGTGCGCAGCAGGGCAAGCCGGTGCAGCAACCCAGCCCCATGCCTTTCCACCGCTACTCGGCCTTCCAGCCGGTGCGCGTTCCGGATCGCACCTGGCCCGACCAGCAGATCACCCACGCCCCCCGCTGGCTGACCACGGACCTGCGCGACGGGAACCAGGCACTCATCGATCCGATGACGCCGGCCCGCAAGCTGAAGATGTTCGAACTGCTGGTCAAGATGGGCTACAAGGAGATCGAGATCGGGTTCCCGTCCGCCTCCCAGACCGACTTCGACTTCGTGCGCAAGCTGATCGTCGAGGACCGCATCCCCGACGATGTGCAGATCTCCGTGCTGACCCAGGCCCGCGAGGATCTGATCTCGCGGACCGCCGAATCGCTGCAGGGTGCACATCGGGCCAACATCCACATGTACAACGCGACCGCCGAACTGTTCCGCCGGGTCGTGTTCAACGTCGACGAGTCCCAGTGCATCGCCATGGCCACCCGGGGTACCGAACTGGTCATGAAGTACGCCGACCAGTACCTGGGCGACACCGAGTTCGGCTACCAGTACAGCCCCGAGATCTTCACCCAGACCCCCACCGACTTCGCCGTCGAAGTCTGCAACCGGGTCGCCGAGGTGTGGCAGCCCGACGCCGGACGGGAGATCATCTTCAATCTGCCCGCCACCGTCGAAATGAGCACTCCGAACACCTACGCCGACCAGATCGAGTACTTCATCCGGCATGTCCGCAACCGCGAGAACATCGCGGTCTCGCTGCACCCCCACAACGACCGCGGTACCGCCGTCGCGGCCACCGAACTGGCCTTGATGGCCGGGGCGGACCGCGTCGAGGGCTGCCTGTTCGGGCACGGTGAGCGCACCGGCAACGTGGACCTGGTCACCTTGGGGCTGAACCTGTTCAGCCAGGGAATCGATCCGCAGATCGACTTCTCCGACATCGACGAGGTGCGTCGCACCGTCGAGTACTGCACGGGTTTGCCCGTCCACCCGCGTCACCCCTACGCCGGCGATCTGGTCTACACGGCCTTCTCCGGCTCGCACCAGGACGCCATCAAGAAGGGGCTGGAGGCCCTGCAGAAGCAGGCCGACTCCGAGGGCGTCGGCCTGCACGACCTGCACTGGGAGGCCCCCTACCTGCCCATCGACCCGCACGACGTGGGACGCACCTACGAGGCGGTCATCCGCGTCAACAGCCAGTCCGGCAAGGGCGGCATGGCCTACATCATGAAGAACGACCACAAGATGGATCTGCCTCGGCGCCTGCAGATCGAGTTCAGCCGGGTCGTCCAGCAGCGCACCGACGCCGCGGGCGGCGAGGTCGGCAGCGAAGCGATGTGGGAGATCTTCGAAGCCGAGTACTTCGGTGACCACACCCCGCTGGAACTGCTGCAGTACAAGCTCACCGCCGAGGGCGGCGTCTACACCGTCGACGCCGCACTGAAGGTCAACGGCGCCGAACGCCAGGTGGGAGGCGAAGGCAACGGCCCTCTGTCCGCCTTCGTGGATGCCATCGCCGCCGCCGGGTTCCCGGTCCGGGTTCTCGACTACTCCGAGCACGCCCTGAGCGCAGGCGGTGACGCCTTGGCGGCCGCCTACGTGGAGGCAGAGGTCGGCGAGGGCGACGACGCCCGCGTCGTATGGGGGGTGGGGCGGCACAACTCCATCATCACCGCCTCCATGCGTGCCGTGATCAGCGCGATCAACCGCACCGACCGACCCGAGTGATCCCCGCGACGCCCGCCTGTCCTCGTGACGGGCGGGCGTTGTGCGTCCGCGGACGGGCGGCTAAACGTGGGATCGGCGCATGCAGCCATCCCGGCATCCCTAGACTGCCGTCGGTTCGTTGTCGCCGTTGATAGGAGAATCCATGGAGCTCACACCCGACCTGCAAGAGGACTTCGACATCGTCGTGCGCCGAAACCCCGGCGAGGCGGAGTTCCACCAGGCGGTGCGCGAAGTGCTCGAATCGCTCGGCCCGGTCGTGTCCAAGCGGCCCGAGTACGGCGAGATGGGCATCATCCCCCGCATCTGTGAGCCCAACAAGCAGATCATCTTCAAGGTGAACTGGCAGGACGATCGGGGCCGTGTCCACACCAACCGTGGCTTCCGCGTCCAGTTCAACAGTGCCCTGGGGCCCTACAAGGGCGGTCTGCGGTTCCACCCCAGCGTCTACTTGGGCATCATCAAGTTCCTCGGCTTCGAGCAGATCTTCAAGAACGCCCTGACCGGCATGCCGATCGGCGGCGGCAAGGGCGGGTCTGACTTCGACCCGAAGGGCAAGTCCGACAACGAGATCATGCGCTTTTGCCAGTCCTTCATGACGGAACTGGCCGGGCACATCGGACACGACATCGACGTCCCGGCCGGCGACATCGGCGTCGGCGGACGTGAGATCGGGTTCATGTTCGGGCAGTACAAGAAGCTCACCGGCCGCTACGAGTCCGGCGTGCTCACCGGCAAGGGCCTCGACTGGGGCGGCTCGCGGGCGCGCACCGAGGCCACGGGCTACGGCACGGTGTTCTTCGCCGAGGAGATGCTCAAGCTGTCGGGGGAGAGCTTTGATGGCAAGAAGGTCGTTGTGTCGGGCTCCGGCAATGTGGCGATCTATGCCCTGGAAAAGGTCAACCAGCTCGGCGGCACCGTGGTGGCCATGTCCGACTCCTCGGGGTACATCGTCGACGAGTCGGGCATCGACCTTGCCCAGATGCAGGAGCTCAAGGAGGTCCGCCGCGGCCGCATCAGCGAGTACGCCGACGCCAACCCGTCCGCGCGGTTCATCTCCGACGGCATGATCTGGGACGTTCCCTGCGAGATCGCGCTGCCGTGCGCCACCCAGAACGAGCTGAACATCGGGGGTGCACGGGCGCTGATCGGCCACGGTTGCACGCTGGTCGCCGAGGGCGCCAATATGCCCTCCACGCCCGACGCCATCCGGGCGTTCACGTCGAACGGCGTCCGGTTCGCCCCGGGCAAGGCGGCCAACGCGGGTGGCGTCGCCACCTCCGCCCTCGAGATGCAGCAGAACGCCTCGCGTGACTCCTGGAGCTTCGAGCACACCGAGGAGCGGTTGCACGACATCATGGTCGGGATCCACGAGCGCTGCTGGGCGACCGCCGAGGAGTACGGCGCGCCCGGGGACTACGTCCTGGGTGCCAACATCGCAGGCTTCATCCGCGTCGCCGACACGATGATGGCGCTCGGCGTCATCTGAGTGCCTCGCTGACGCCGCCCCTCACCGGGCGGCGTCAGCGTTGCTGTCGCCCGTCGACGTCAGCGGTCGTTGAGAAACTCCAGCCCGCGCTGTCCGGGGTACTCCGACATGATCACGCAGGTCTGCGTCGAGGCGATCTCGGGGTGCTCGCTCAGCTCGTGCAAGACGAAGTCCGACAAGGCGCCCGGGTCCGGCATGGCGACGATCACCAGCAGATCGAACAGAGACGCCAGCAGGCTGACCCGGAGCACCCCCGGCAGGCCGGAGATGCGCTCGATCTCGGATTCGAGCCGGGCACGGGACGCCGCACGCACCTGCAGCAGGATCGCCGCGGTGAGAGCGCGGCCGACCGCCTCAGGGCTGATCTCTGCGTGGAACCCTTTGATGATCCCGGAGCCGACCAGTGTCGCGATGCGGTGGTGCGCCGTCGACGCTGCGATGTTCACGGCATCGGCTACCGCCTGGTTCGGCATACGGCCATCACGGGCCAGCAGTGTCACGATCTGCCGGTCGATGTGGTCCAAGTCCCGAAGAGTCTTCATTCTCGGCATCGTTGCCCTCACGTTGGGGAGACCATCCAAAAAGACGATACCGAAAGGATCTGCGGACCTGGGCCCGCGGGACTGATAAACCCCCGCATCTGACCCAGATACTTCTTCCACTCGCTCCCTGCAACGAAGCAAGGCGGAGTAGTCGAGAGGCAAGTCATGCGCATCGGAGTGCCGACGGAAGTCAAGAGCCAAGAGTCCCGGGTGGCCATCACCCAGGCCGGTGTTCACCACCTGACCCAGCGCGGTCACGACGTCCTCATCCAAGCAGGGGCCGGCGTCAACTCCGGCATCTCCGACGAGGAGTACGTGGCGGCCGGAGCCACCCTGCTCCCGACGGCCGGTGACGTCTGGGGAACGTCCGAACTGCTCATCAAGGTCAAGGAACCGATCGCCTCGGAGTACCAGTTCCTGCGTCCCGACCTGGTGTTGTTCACCTACCTGCACCTGGCGGCGGACAAGCCGCAGACCGACGCCCTGGTCAATTCGGGCACCACGTCCATCGCCTACGAGACCGTCCAGACGGCCGACGGCGGACTGCCCCTGCTGCGCCCGATGAGCGAGGTCGCCGGACGCCTGGCCGCCCTCGTCGGCACCGAGGCCCTCATGAAGCATCACGGCGGCGAGGGCATCCTCATCCCGGGTGTGCCCGGCGTGGCACCTGCCAAGGTGCTCGTCATCGGAGCCGGTAACGCGGGCCAGAACGCCACCCAGATGGCGGTCGGGCTGCGTGCCAACGTCACCGTCTTCGACGTCAACACGTCCCGTCTGGTCGCCATCGACACCGAGTTCGGCGGCCGCGTCACGACGATGATGTCGACCGCGTGGGCGATCGAGCAGGCCGTCCGCGACGCCGATCTGGTCATCGGCACCGTCTTGGTCCCCGGCGCTCGGGCCCCGAAGGTCGTCACGAACGCGATGGTCGCGTCCGCCAAGCCCGGTTCCGTCTTCGTCGACGTCGCTGTCGACCAGGGTGGCTGCTTCGAGGACACCCACGCCACCACGCACGCCGATCCGACGTTCAAGGTCCACCAGAGCTACTTCTACTGCGTCGCGAACATGCCGGGCGCGGTGCCCGTCACGTCCACCCAGGCCTTGACCAACGCCACCCTGCCCTACATCACCAAGCTGGCCGACCTCGGCTGGCGGGAGGCGCTGCGCAGCGATCCTGCGCTCGCTGCGGGCCTGTCCACCACGGGTGGCATGCTGACCAGCGAGCCCGTGGCCGCAGCCTGGGGCCACGCCTTCACCGCTCCTAGCCATGTCCTCACCGCGTGAGGGCGCCTCGGCCGCGCACACGGCCGCGCGCGAGGATGGCTCGGAGAAGTCGCTGATCGGTCCGCCCCCCGGGGCGGACCCTCCCGAGGAGCATCTGGAGCGGGCGCTGGGCAACCGGCACCTGCAGATGATCGCCATCGGCGGTGCGATCGGCACCGGCCTGTTCATGGGGTCGGGCAAGACGATCTCGCTGGCGGGGCCGTCCATCCTGTTCGTCTACGCGATCATCGGGTTCTTCCTGTTCTTCGTGATGCGGGCGATGGGCGAACTGCTGCTGTCGAACCTGAAGTACAAGTCGTTCCGTGACATCGCCGAAGACATCCTGGGCCCGTGGGCCGGGTTCTTCGCCGGGTGGACGTACTGGTTCTGCTGGATCGTCATCGGCATGGCGGACCTGGTCGCTGTGACCGCCTATGTGTCCTACTGGGCGCCGGACCTGCCCAAATGGGTCGCCTCCGTGTGCCTGGTCCTGCTCCTGCTGGGGCTCAACCTGGTGACGGTGAAACTGTTCGGGGAGATCGAGTTCTGGTTCGCCCTGATCAAGGTCGTCACGATCATCGCCTTGATCGCGGTGGCGATCGTGATGGTCATCACGGGGTTCGTCGCACCCGACGGGCACCGGGCGGCCCTGGACAACCTGTGGAACGACGGAGGCATGTTCCCCATGGGCGTGGCGGGCTTCCTCGCCGGGTTCCAGATCGCCTTCTTCGCCTTCCTCGGCATCGAACTGGTCGGGACGGCCGCGGCCGAGACCAAGGACCCCAGTGTCACGCTGCCCAAGGCGATCAACGCCATCCCCATTCGCGTCGGGCTGTTCTACATCCTGGCGCTGGCGGCGATCATGTGCGTCACCCCGTGGCGGCTCATCGACCCGGGCGTCAGCCCCTTCGTGTCGATGTTCGGCCTGGCGGGGATCGGCATCGCCGCCTCGGTGGTGAACTTCGTGGTGCTCACCAGCGCGGCGTCCTCGGCGAACTCGGGCATCTACTCCACCTCGCGAATGCTGTACGGGCTCGCACTGGACAAGAAGGCGCCGGCGTTGTTCGGGATGCTGTCGAAGCACAAGGTCCCTGCCAAGGGCCTGATCTTCTCCTGCTGCTGTCTGGCGCCAGGCATCATCCTGCTCTACTCGACGGATTCGATCGTGGAGGCGTTCACGCTCGCCACGACGGTGGCCTCGGTGCTGTTCATCTTCGTGTGGACCCTGATCCTGTGCTCCTACCTGGTGTTCCGCAAGCGCCGCCCCGAACTGCACGAGGCGTCAACGTACAAGGTCCCCGGGGGCACGCTGATGTGCTGGGTGGTGCTCGTGTTCTTCGCGGGCATCGTGGTGATCCTGGCGATGGAACCCGACACGAGGATGGCGCTCGCCGTCACTCCGGTGTGGTTCCTGGTGCTGGGTCTCGTCTACCAGCGCTTCCGTACCCGGGCCAGGCGGGAGGCACTCCACAGCTAGCCGCGACGACTCCCGTTGATGGGCCCGCGAGACATGTTCTCGCGGGCCCATTCGCCCGTCCGTCTCAGCAACCGGGCCGTCGTCGCAGCGACGGGCACGGCCACTAGCCTCATGCGCAGAGGTACCCATCTCGTCCAGAGGTACCCCGCGTCAGCCACGTCGGACTCGCGTGATCACTCACCACGCGATCCGCCCAGGGCGCGCGGCGCGAGCACCACTCCGCCGCCGCGTCGTCCCTCGTCACCAAGCCGCGTGCGTTCACCCCATGCGCCCCGTAGACCAGCCGACACGCACACCGACCTGCGCTGCAAACGACCCGCACTCACCCGCCCCCCGGGATGTTCGCGCCCGCCACGATCGGAGGTGGGGCCGATGGCCTCCCTTGCCCACGACTACGCGTCCGTCGATGCCTTCGACGGGGAAACCCGTCAGGCCGCGACCAGGACCCCCTACTCGCCGCTCATGCTGCTG
>RRZU012395551.1_pt1 | contig 34949 bp, 29 predicted proteins | sample 2165561 | NCBI WGS metagenome assembly RRZU01 (sample SAMN10456909, study PRJNA506462) | wastewater metagenome | isolation source: wastewater sludge | place: USA: Moscow, Idaho | reverse complement strand
CGAATTAAAACGCATACCGTATATGGTAATCGTTGGCGAGAAAGAAGCTGAAAACAACGAACTATCTGTACGCAAACAAGGCGAAGGTGATAAAGGAACCTATTCCATCAACGATTTTGCACAGCTAATTGTAGATGAAGTAAATAACATGACTAACAAATTTTTAGCATAATCAATTAATAGACTGAACTCATGAAAAAATTACTAATAACCCTATTCCTTGCAGTAAGTACTGTAGTTTTTAGTTTTGCTCAAAATGAATTACCTGAAAAAGCACGTATTTTTCTAGAGGCTCATTTTAGCAATATCCAAATTCAAAAAGTAAGTCGCGTTGACATAGAACAAGTACAAATATTCAAGGTTTTATTAGCAGATAAAACACAAATAGAATTCGACCAAACAGGAGCTTGGACCAAGATTAATTACAAAAAATCACCGAAAACTATTTCATACTTACCAGAAACTCTACAACAAGAAATAGAGAGTAATAAGCAAATAAAAAAGGTAAGAGAAATAGAAACAGATGGATATGATATAGCTATCCAACTTAAAAATAAAAAACAAGTGAAAGGAAATAGATTCGGTAAACTTGAAAAATAAAAAAACCACTATTTTTTTAACGATAAATTGTGATATATCATAAAAAAAGCCTATATTTGCGGGCTGAAAAATAAGCATTTAGTAATTATTTAATTTAGGAGGACGTTTACTATAGCAAAAGTTTTTACACCGAGACCCAATAGAAACTTTCAGAAAAAAGAAGAAGCCCACAAAACCAATGAGGCTATTCATCATCCTGAAGTTCGTCTAGTAGGAGAAAACGTAGAGCCCGGTATCTACACATTAGCACAAGCAAAGCATATAGCGGATGAACTTAATCTTGATTTAGTTGAGATTTCGCCTAATGCAGTACCGCCAGTTTGTCGTGTAATTGACTATACAAAATTCTTGTACCAACAAAAAAAGAAGGAGAAAGAACTAAAAGCTAAAACGGCTAAAGTTACAGTCAAAGAGATTCGTTTCGGTCCACAGACTGACGATCATGATTATAATTTTAAATTGAAGCATGCTATTAAATTTTTAGAAGATGGTGATAAACTAAAGGCTTTTGTATTTTTTAAAGGTCGTTCAATTTTATTTAAAGAACAAGGCGAAGTCTTGCTACTACGTTTTGCCAACGACTTAGAAGAATACGCAAAAGTGGATCAAATGCCTTTATTAGAAGGAAAAAAAATGATCATTATGCTTTCGCCAAAAAAGAAAAAATAATTTTTTAATTTTTAAATATACAACGTAATGCCAAAAATGAAAACTAACTCCGGTGCCAAAAAGAGGTTTGCCCTTACCGGATCAGGAAAAATCAAGAGAAAACATGCATTTAAAAGGCACATCTTGACGAAGAAAACTACCAAAGCAAAAAGAGCCTTAACTAGTTTCGGACTTGTTGACAAAACAGACGAAAGCAATGTTAAATTTTTGTTAGCACTTAAATAGTCTACGTCAAAGTTTATTTTATTTGTAAATCAATTCAGTATTAACCGAATGAATAGCCGAAAGATCACCTATTAGTGACGCTACCATTCAAAAAAACAGAAGAAAATGCCAAGATCAGTCAATCATGTTGCTTCGAGAGCAAGAAGAAAAAAAATCTTAAAACTAACCAGAGGTTACTACGGTGCTAGAAAAAACGTATGGACAGTAGCCAAAAATACCTGGGAAAAAGGGTTACAATATGCGTATCGTGACCGTAAAACCAAAAAACGTAACTTCCGTGCATTATGGATTCAACGTATAAATGCAGCTGCTAGATTAGAAGGAATGTCTTATTCTAAATTTATGGGAGCTCTACACAAAGCAAACATCGATATCAACCGCAAGGTTCTTGCCGATTTAGCTATGAACCAACCAGAAGCATTCAAAGCTATTGTAAAACAAGTGCAAAAAGCGTAGTGTAATTAGAATAAAGTTTTACTACTTATATAACTAAAAAGAGGAACAATTTATTTTGTTCCTCTTTTTAGTTATATCGTTTACTCCTACTAAGCAGTTATCGATTCAATAATCTTTTTTACAGCCGTATCTATACCCGAAGCCCTTTTTCCTCCTGCCGTTGCGTAAAATGGTTGCCCTCCTCCACTTCCATCAATATCTGATGCTATCGATTTAATGATTGTAGAAGCATGTAATCCTTTTTTTACTAAATTATCTGATAACAACAACGATACACTTACCTTGTCATCGTTTTGTGTTGCTGCTACAAAAGCAAATGGGATGTTTGCAAACTGTGATTTAAACTGAAAGGCTATATCTTTGCAAATTTCTGCCGAATCATGCGACTTAAACACAATAATATCCACGCCATTAATTTGCTGTACCTGAGTTAATAACGTTGCTTTAGTCTGTTTTACATACTCTTGCACATAGCCATCCAACTGTTTTTTTAATTGAAGCGTGTCTTGCTGAAATTTTGTGATTACACCTACCACATTTGTAGGGTTATTAAATAACTGTTTAACTTCTGTAAGTACATCTAATTGAGCTGTAATATACGCTTCTGCTTTGTCTGCTGTATAGGCTTCTATACGACGAATACCTGCTGCTACCGAACTTTCGTGCACAAGTTTAATCATTCCGATTTCTCCAGTTGATTGTACGTGCGAACCACCGCATAATTCTACCGAAGTGCCAAACTGGATAACACGTACTTTTTCGCCATATTTTTCGCCAAACAATGCCATTGCTCCCATTTTGTTTGCTTCATCAACAGGTAATTCTCTATATTCTTGCAGAGATGCATTATTGCGAATCTTTTTATTTACGATCAATTCTACTGTTTTTAATTCTTCGGCACTTACTTTTTGGTAATGCGAAAAATCAAAACGCAACGCTTCATCCGACACAAACGAACCTTTTTGTTCTACATGTGTACCCAATACCTCGCGTAATGCCTCGTGAAGTAAATGGGTTGCTGTATGGTTAGCCGCAATTCTTTTGCGTTTTTCCACATCTACCACTGCTGTATAGGTAGCATCAATAGTTTCTGGTAATTCTAATGTAATATGTACCGTTAACCCATTTTCCTTTTTAGTATCAATAATGGCAATTTTTTTAGTATCTGCAAGAATATAGCCAGTATCTCCTACTTGACCGCCCATTTCTCCATAAAACGGTGTACGATCGAAAACTAATTGATACAGAGATTTTCCCTTTTGTACCATTTTACGGTAACGAAGCAATTGTACATCCATTTCAGCAAAATCATACCCATCAAATACTGATTCTCCATCGCGAACTACAATCCAATCACCCGTTTCTACACTGGCTGCATTTCTGGCTCTTTCGCGTTGTTTTTGCATTTCTTGTTCAAACTCTGCTACATCTACCATTACGTTATTTTCCTTGGCTATCAATTCAGTTAAATCAAGAGGAAAACCATACGTATCGTACAATACAAAAGCATCTTTACCACTTATGGTTGTTTTACCTGCAAGTTTGGCTTCAGTAATTACTTTATCGAGCAAACGGATACCTGTTTCTAAGGTACGTAAAAATGATTCTTCTTCCTCTTTAATCACTTTCTCTATCAACCCTTTTTGTGCTTCTAATTCTGGATAAGCACTTCCCATACTATCAATAAGTGCTGGAAGTAATGCATGCATAAACGATGAACGTTGATTTAAAAACGTATATCCATATCGCACCGCTCTACGCAAAATACGACGAATAACATACCCTGCTTTTGCATTAGAAGGCAACTGACCATCGGTAATCGAAAAAGCAATCGTACGAATATGGTCGGCTATTACACGCAATGCAATATCTTGTTCGTTATTTTCCCCATAAGAAACCCCAGCTAGTGTAGCCATTGCTTTAATTATAGGTTGAAATACATCCGTATCGTAATTCGATGTTTTTCCTTGTATTGCCATACACAAACGCTCAAATCCCATGCCAGTATCTACGTGTTTGGCAGGTAATAACTCCAAGGAACCGTCTGCTTTGCGATTAAACTGCATAAACACGAGGTTCCAAATTTCTATCACTTGTGGATGACTTTCATTTACTAATTTTACACCAGGTACTTTTAGTTTTTCTTCTGCTGAACGTAAATCAACATGTATTTCGGAACATGGACCACATGGACCAGTATCTCCCATTTCCCAAAAATTATCTTTTTGACTACCATTAATAATACGGTCTTGGGGTAAATATTGTGCCCAATATGCTGCTGCCTCGTTATCTCTTTCTAAGCCTTCGGCTGGATTGCCCTCAAAAACAGTAACGTACAATATTTCTGGATTAATTTTTAACACCTCTACTAGGTACTCCCATGCCCAATCAATTGCATCCTTCTTAAAGTAATCGCCAAAACTCCAATTACCCAACATTTCAAACATGGTGTGGTGGTAAGTATCGTGCCCTACCTCTTCCAAATCGTTGTGCTTGCCACTTACACGCAAACATTTTTGCGAATTTGCTACACGAGGATATACGACTGTAGCATTTCCCAAAATAATATCTTTAAATTGGTTCATCCCCGCATTTGTAAACATGAGTGTTGGATCATTCTTAATTACCATGGGTGCTGACGGAACAATCTTATGTCCTTTGGATGCAAAAAAGGATGTAAACGATTCTCTAATTTCTTTGGCAGATTTCATTATTATTTTTCAATTAAAATTTATCAAATCAAACATACGTATCTAGTATACAAACTAAATTATACCAAGCAGTTAGATATTGGTATCTAAAATAATTTGCAAATTCAGATTTCAAGCCACAAAATTAGTATTTTTTTTGTTATTTTTGTTGTCTTAAATGAATTTTCAAACTACTTTTGTCAATCTGTTTGTCCTGTGTAATAAACAGATTGGTTTTAGGAAACAACAAGCATGGGAAAAGCAAAATATCATTTTAACGAACATACCCTTAACTACGATCGAATAGACAATACAATTAGGCACCGTCTGATTAAAATTGGACAATATTTAATCGGAAGCATTTTAATGGGCATCGTTTTTTTTGTTATCTTCATTTTTACGGTCAAATCTCCTAATGAAAAGTTACTAGAAGCTGAAAATAAGCGTATTAGCACACAATACGAGTTACTTTCTAGGCAATTAGATGATGCTATGGAAGTGCTAACAAATATTCAACAACGTGATGACAATTTTTATCGAGTAGTACTCCAAGTGGATTCTATTCCTTCGAGTATCCGACGTGGAAATTATATCAACAGCAATCGGTACCAAAAACTTCTTAGAATGCGAACGTCTGATTTAGTCATTGCTACCAGTCAGAAAATGGATATGGTATCAAGAATGTTATATATTCAATCTAATTCTTTTGACGAACTTGTAGCATTAGCTAAACAAGAAGAAAAAAAGCTACAACATATTCCAGCTATACAACCCATTCCTAACAAGGACTTAAAAAGGACAGCTTCTGGCTATGGATGGCGAATTGACCCAATTTATCATACACGTAGATTTCATCAAGGAATGGATTTTTCGGCACCAACAGGTACAAAAATTTTTGCTACTGGCAATGGTACTGTTATCAAAGCTGGATGGGAACAAGGATATGGAAATGCTGTATTTATCGACCATGGTTTTGGCTATGTTACTGTTTATGCACATATGCACCAACTCAAAAAAGGGCTACGTAGAGGCAGTAAGGTAAGTAGAGGTGAAGTAATTGGATTTGTAGGAAATACAGGTAAATCAACAGGTCCTCACCTACATTATGAGGTACGCTTGAAAGGAAAACCTCAAAATCCTCAAAACTATTATTTTATGGATTTATCTCCAGAAGAATATGATCAAATGATACAAATATCTGCTAATTATGGACGTGTATTTGATTAACTCTACTAATGGAAGAAGCTACTAACAACATACAAGAAAGCAAACAAAAACTATACTTCTCCATAAAAGAAGTAGCTGAATTAGTGGATGTTAATATTTCTGCTATACGTTTCTGGGAACAGCAATTTGATATGATTAAGCCTCGAAAAAACGATAAAGGAACAAGTTTTTATACGCGAGAACACATTGACGAATTCTTACTCATCAAACATTTAAAAGAAGAAAAAGGATTAACATTAGATGGAATAAAGAAACGCTTAAAAGAGAACAAAGCATCAACTAAAAAAAATTTTGAAATTATTGATACCCTACAAAAAATAAAAAAACAACTACACAATATAAAAACTGAGCTTGATGACTTAATTGAATAAAAACAAACAAAAACCATGAGAAAAAACCTATTTATTGTATTTATTATCAGCATTATCATCCCAATTAGCACGTTTGCTAGGGTAAAAAATGTGATTTTCTTAATTGGAGATGGTATGGGTTTAAATCAAATTCATGCCTCTAGCATAGTTGCCGACAGTGCGTTAAATATGCAACGAGCCCATTATATTGGACTTGTAGACACCCATTCGGCTGATCATTACATTACTGATTCGGCGGCAGGTGGCACAGCTCTTGCCTGTGGTGTGAAAACAAAAAACGGCATGATTGGAATGAATCCAGATAGTGTAGCAATACCATCTATCCTACGCATTGCTCATACCAATAAATTAAGTACAGGCGTTGTAGTTACAAGCTCTGTAACACATGCAACCCCTGCAAGTTTTTTAGCACACCAAGTGAACAGAAAAATGGAAGAAGAAATAGCTGTTGACATTCTACACTCGGGAGTAGATGTTTTCATTGGTGGCGGTCGAAAATTTTTTAGCGAAAGAGAAGATAAACAAAACCTTGTTGACAGTTTACATGCAAAAGGGTATGGGGTATATTCTTCAATAAAAGAAGCCTCTATATCCGACTCCAACAAAAAAGGCGTGTTATTAGCAGACGTTGGAATGCCAAGCAAGCTTGAAGGAAGAGGAAATATGCTTTCTGAAGGAACACAATTAGCCTTAGATGTGCTTAGTAAAAATAAAAAAGGATTTTTCTTACTTATTGAAGGATCTCAGATAGACTGGGCAGGACATGCAAATGATATTGATGGCATTATCAAAGAAACGCTAGATTTCGACAAAGCTGTAGGTGTTGCAATGGATTTTGCAGATAAAAATAAAGAAACGTTAGTTATTGTAACAGCAGACCACGAAACAGGTGGATTACAAATACTAGGTAAGGATACAGATACAAAAAAATTACAGACTATATTTACAAGCAGTTATCACAGTCCCGTTCCTGTTCCTTTATTTGCTTATGGCAAAGATGCTGATAAATTCTCTTCTTATATGGAGAATACAACTATTAAGAAAATTCTCGTAGAATTGTATCGATTTAAAAAATAAAGAATATACACACTAAAAAAAGCTTCTAATCGGAGCTTTTTTTAGTTAATACTGATTTTAATTTTCCCCACATACCTACCATTTTTTCCCATTTGTGCAACTGTAACTTCTTTGCCCATTTTATTTTTTATTTTTTTATTTACTATCAAATCATGAGTATGTCCCCCAATAATTACATCAATATCTGCAGAACGTATCGCAAGAATAGAATCACATACTTTTTCCGTATTGTTTGTATACCTATATCCTAAGTGCGATAAGCACACAACCACATCACACTTTTCATTTTTCTTTAAGTTAAAAGCCATTTTATTAGCACTATTAATAGGATCTTTATAATGTATTTTCCCAAATAAGTCATTGCGTATCAACCCTTCTGGACTAACTCCCAAGCCAAATATACCAACTTTAATACCATTTTTTTCAGTAATTGTATACGGAAAAACAATACCTTTTAAAGCTGTTTCTGACACATCATAATTAGTAGATACAATGGTAGCTTTTGATGATGTAAGTTGTTTGACCAAAGCCTCAACGCCATTATCAAACTCATGGTTGCCAAGTGTTATCACATCATAGCCCATGTTATTCATAGCTTCAATTTCTACGGCTCCTCCAAAAAAATTAAAATAGGGAGTTCCCTGAAAATAATCCCCAGCATCAACCAACAAAATATCTCCTTCACTCTGCCTAATACTATCAATAATTGCACAACGCATAGCAACACCACCCTCGCCTTTTTCATTTGGCTCAATAGCACTATGTACATCATTGGTATGCAAAATAACGAGTTTTCGCTCGCCAGGAGTACACGAATAAAGTATACTGATTAATATAAACAGGGTGAATATATATGTCCTTTGTTTCATAACTTTATTCAATTTGATAACGATTATCCATTTCTGCAATAATGGGCTTTCCTTGTTTTGTTTCATTTACAATATGCTCCAATATAACATCTCTCATTTTAATAGCAGGATTCACCAATACTTTATGTTGCAACAATGCCGTTAACCCATCCTTCCCTGTTAGTAAATAATCACTCGTTACTACACGATAAGAAGCTTTTCTATCAAGAAGTTTTCCCTGAACATACGCTTGTTGCAATGTATTATTTTTCACAACTACTTGCATCCCACCAAATCCTTCACCCTTTACCGCTACTATTTCGTTAGCCAATTGCCAAATAGCCTCTCCACTCATTTCAACGATAACACATTCATTTTCAAAAGGCATAACCGCAAACACCGAACGAACTGTAACATCGCCCTTTTTTATTGAATTACGCAAACCTCCCATATTGACAACAGAAATAGCCGTAGGAATAATGGTATTAGCACGCTCGAGCAATAAATCGGCTACAAAATTAGACAACAAACTCTGGGGTCTGCCAACAATCATATCTTGAGGGGCATACCCAATTACCGTATTCATCTCACTATCAATGGTATCTTTAAATGGTTGCACAAACTCATCAATAGCAACACACGGCGATAGCCCCACATCAGCATTTACCAAAATAGCTTCTGAATGAATAGTAATTTGCTGTGATGGTTGCCTTACGAAATAAGTAACCAAACCAACGCCTAGTACGAATACCAATAATATGTATAATTTTGACATGCTAGTTATGTTTCATTATATTTCGAAATAAAAAAGTAAGCGACAATTACAAAGTAACGCAAAATTTTGAATAAAAACAAATTGTGTAAAATAAACATGCAACAGTTTGTAAGATAAAAAATTAATGCTATCTTTGCAGTCGTTTTTGGCATAATCTCTTGCACGAACATGGGGGTCTGTAATATTATGTCGTAATGTTGAATTTAATAAATTAGCAAAAATGGATTTACTTAAGGTAGCCGAAGCGTCATTTGCTTCAGAAAAAGAATTACCCGCTTTTAAAAGTGGAGACACAATTACTGTTTCTTACAAAATTATCGAAGGAAACAAAGAACGTGTGCAACAATACAGAGGTGTTGTTATAAAAATAGTAGGACATGGCGTAAAAAAACGTTTTACTGTACGCAAAGTATCTGAAAACGTAGGTGTTGAAAGAATTTTTCCAATGGACTCTCCTTTTATCAATGCAATAGAGGTAAATAAAAATGGTAAAGTTCGTAGAGCAAAATTATATTACCTAAGAGCTTTAACAGGTAAAAAAGCAAGAATCAAAGAACGTAAAAGATAATTTTTTACACATAATACACATAAAAAGGCATCAACCATATATAGTTGATGCCTTTTTTAGCAATTAGAGAGTCTTGTTTATGTAAAAAATCACAAAATATTTTTTTTTTCATTCAAAATATTCTATTTTTGTGTAGATTTTACAAAAATGACTGAAGAGCACGATAAGTTACTAAAAAGTTTTGAGAGTCGTATTTCTATGTTGTTGCAAAAAATGGATTCGTATCAATCTCAACTTGCAACCCTCAAGGATAATTATGACCGTAAAAATAAGGAACTTATGCATGCTCACAAGACAATAGTAGAATTGCAAGAAAAATACGACAACCTGAAAATTGCAAAAACAGTTGCTCTTTCTAAAACAGACATCAAAGATGGAAAGTTACGGTTGTCGAAAATGATGCGTGAAATTGACAATTGCATAGCACTGCTCAATGATTGATATGGAAAAACAAGACTTACTCACCATTCGAGTAATGATATTGGACACTTCTTATCCTATCAAAATTAGAAGAGAAGAAGAAGAAATATATCGAAAAGCAGCTAAACAATTGAATGAAAGAATTTTAGCTTATCGTAAAAAGTTCGATAGAAACCTTAATGACATTGACTATGTGATAATGGTAGCTTTTGAATTATCGTTACTTAGTTTGAGATTGGAAGAAGAAAGAGATAATTCTCCATTTATATCTACCATTCAAGCATTGGATAATCGATTGGCTGAATACCTGAAAAACAATCAACTAGACACTAAAAACGAAGAATAATATACTATTCAGTTTTTTACGCAGATTTTATAACATTGCAATTCTCAAAATCAACTCTGTTGTTTTTGTTTTTGCAATGTTTTTATTTATTTACTAATACCTATTATATATGACAATTATTTATATCATTCTGGCATTTGTTGGCGGTGCTACGGTATCGGCAATAGTGGTGCAAATAGTGCAAAAAGCACGAGCCAAAAGCATTATTGATGCGGCTCAAATTGAGGCTGAAACTCTTAAAAAGAGTAAGCTATTGGAAGTAAAAGAAAAATACATCCAATTAAAAGCAGAGTATGAAAAACAAATGACCGCTCGTAATGCTAAAATTCAATCGATAGAGGCTAAAATTAAGCAAAAAGAGCTGTTTATAGAGAATGAGGAAAAACAACTGGAGAAAAAAGCAGCGGAACTAGAAAGTATAAAGCTAAACTATGAAAATCAGTTGAGTTTGAATGAAAAGAAAGAAGAAGAATTAGATAGACTGCATCACCAAGCAGTACAAAAATTAGAAGCTGTTGCGGGTTTATCTGCCGAAGAAGCAAGAAACAACCTAATAGAATCGTTAAAGAATGAAGCCGAAACAACAGCAGCCTCGTACATTAACGAAATAATGGACGAAGCCAAAATGACAGCCAACAAAGAAGCTAAAAAAATTGTGGTAAATACCATACAACGTGTGGCAACAGAAACGGCAATCGAAAATTCAGTTACGGTATTTCATATCGAATCTGACGAATTAAAAGGTCGTATCATTGGTCGCGAAGGTAGAAACATACGCACATTAGAGGCAGCTACAGGAGTAGAAATTATTGTAGATGATACCCCAGAGGCGATTGTACTATCAGCATTTGACCCAGTAAGACGCGAAATTGCACGTTTATCGTTACACCAATTGGTAACAGATGGACGCATTCACCCTGCTCGTATCGAAGAGGTAGTAGCTAAGGTAACCAAACAAATTGAAGAAGAAATAGTAGAAATTGGTAAACGTACCACCATTGATATGGGTGTGCATGGATTGCATCCTGAATTGGTTCGCTTGATTGGTAAAATGAAATACCGTTCGTCTTACGGACAAAACTTATTGCAACACTCGCGCGAAACGGCTAATTTATGTGCCGTTATGGCAGCCGAATTGGGCTTAAATCCGAAAAAAGCACGTAGAGCAGGACTTTTGCACGATATAGGCAAAGTGGCAGACGAGGAACCAGAATTACCACATGCACTTTTAGGCATGAAACTTGCAGAGAAATACAAAGAAAAACCCGATATTTGCAATGCCATTGGAGCTCACCACGACGAGGTAGAAATGCAAACCCTACTCGCTCCTATTGTGCAAGCGTGTGATGCTATTTCGGGTGCTCGTCCAGGTGCTAGACGCGAAATTGTAGAAGCGTATATCAAACGCTTAAACGACTTAGAAAATATTGCCCTATCGTATCCAGGTGTAATGAAAACCTACGCCATACAAGCAGGTAGAGAGCTACGTGTAATTGTAGGTGCAGATAAAATTGATGACCAAGCAACAGAAAGACTTTCGCAAGAAATTGCGAAACGCATTCAAGACGAAATGACCTACCCTGGTCAAGTGAAAATTACCGTTATCAGGGAAATCAGATCGGTAAGTGTTGCTAAGTAGTACATAACATTGGGCTTGACTGGAATTGACAGCGAGTAAAATTGGTATGTAAGCATGCAGAGCTTTGTATGAGTAGCTCTTTAATCTGAACATACAACAATCTAATTGGCGAAAATAACTACGCTCTTGCTGCTTAATCGAATAACAGTAGATTAGCTTAATTTCGGTACAAGGTGCTGAAACAAGACATCTCTCAAATGCCCACTCCTTGAGGCGGTTTGATATAGAGGTGCTAACTAAATCAGGGATAGCTTATCATCGCCTCGTATGGTAAGTGAAAATAAAGAGGATAAGGTTGTAGTTGGTGGTTTCGGTCTTGCTACAACACGAAAATAAAAGCGAAAATAAGCATGTAGAAAGCGTATTAATTTCTTGTTTGGACGAGGGTTCGACTCCCTCCAGGTCCACAATAAACATTGATTATCAATTGTTTATGAATTACACACCCATTTTAACACCCATAAAGGTTAAAATGGGTGTATTTTTTTTTAGTTGATAATACATATCAATATATCAATGTGTATATATTAATTATTATATATATATAATAATATACATAACAAAATATATAATAATATATATATACAAATATACAAATATACAATGTTACAAATATACAAAACCAATTAATATGGTTGGTTTATATAAGCTATTAAGTACCTTATTTAGCTTCCCTTCTATGTCTTTTGTAACTAATACGTTTTACTCAGGATGTGTCAAGCAATATTCATCATATCTTTTTACTAATATCAGTATCTAAATTTGCTGAATATAAAAAATTCATGCCAAATTTAATTAAAAAAGATTGATAGCGATAAAAACAGCACAAAAATAGTAATCACAAGTAAGGGCATAATGAATAAACATTATGCCCTTAAATTATATCGGTGATGAATACTGAAAGATTTTATGCTGTAAATACATGTGCTGAAAAATACTTGTCTTTACCTTATCTATCTATTGCTTTGCGGATTTTTGCATTTGTATAGTGACTAAAATAATCAGATAGGTTATCGTATATTGCTTCTACAATAGGTTCATCATTATCGGGACTTTCGTAATAGGTATTTAAAATAAATATCTCTATTGGCGTGAGTTCTTTGGAAACAGATTCGCACACACCCTCAATGTAGTTGATTAGACCAGGGTATATCATTTGGTCACCGTCATAATAAGTAACACAAATTTGTTCAAAGAAATTAAGGTAATGATAATCATCAGGCAATAAGTCTAATCCTCGAACTTTATTCCCTAGTGATTTAATTTCTTTTATAGCTTTCTTTATGCACTTATCCATTATTGGTTTATACTCTTTAGAGCATAAAGCCTCAATCAATTTATTCTTCTCTTCATACTCATTTAGTTCTTCTTCTAAAAGCCTAATTTTATCCTCTAATACAGAGTTTTCTACGTAGTTGAAAGTTGGTGTTGTCATATTGCTTTTTTTAATATTATTTGTCTTCTTCAAATCTAAACGCATAGGCATAGTCTCCTAAGGTACTTGAATAATACGTGCTCTTTTTGAGATTAATGTAAACATATGTTACCCCAAATGTAACATTAAATTTTCGTTTTAATGCACTTGGGGAATACTGAATTATGTCTTCTTTAATGCTTTCAATTGTACTAATATGATTTGCGCTCATAACACCCATGCTTTTTCCTATTGCAACAACTCCTTCATTGTCTATTCCAGTTAATGTCAAATTATCATTTGAATTAAAGAAGCTATATATTTCTATATTATCAAGAGATTTAACTTTAATAGTAAATACTGAGTCAATATTAGGTATATAATAGTGTTTGTAATAATCAGCAGTTCTACCATATTCTTTTATACTTGATTTATATTCTAGCTTTATCTGGGGTATTGCCAAATAATTAGTGTCTGCTTTATAATAAATGCCGATAAATTCAGGAACACGTAACATCATAATATCTCCAAGGGGATAATTAGATCGTTCACTAATAGTGAAGTTTCTTGAAACGTCAAGATACCCATCCTTTTCAAATATCAAATCAATTTTTCCAGGTGTATAATCTAAGTAAAACTCTCCTTTACTATTAGAATAACTTTCAAATGCAGTTTCGTGAATATATACACGAACATCCTTTACTGGTTGATTAAAGTTATCGGTTATAGTTCCGTTTATTGTTTTTTTACAAGAAGAAAAGAGAAAAGCAAAAGATAAAAGAAATAAAAATAAATGTTTTGTTTTCATGCTAAATGTTATTAAATGATTAATTATTTCAATAAAGAAGCGTGGATACTTACTTGTTCATAACAGAGGTACTGGCATACCTGAAGAAACGAAACAAGCAAGCCCACGCCATTCGACATGAGCATTGCACTGTTAATCTCGTTTCTTATAATGAAAAGTGCCAGTTTTCTGTTATGAGATTATGTGAATGCTAAACTATTTTAAAAATGCGACTTTTCGCTTTTATATCTTCAACAAAGATACAATCATTTTTTTTATAATCTATATATCTATTGAATTCTTGAAAAAAATATTCCATAAGCCTACCCTTCTTTCTACTATTTATTCTATTGTTATTGTACATTAATGTTATATAAAAAGCATATTGTCACAAAGTTTAATAGAGTATGAATAAGACAGGATTTGATTCACAATTGTTTAATGTAACATTCTTATAATTTCATGGCATAAAATAAACTCAACTATTTTGTTAAGTTAAAAAACTTTTGTAGTTTTACGGTAATGTATTAAAACCAAAGGATTTGATCAAATTTAAATCCCGTTGGATAAATTAGAAATATAAACATAAAGTAACAAATGGATAAGCGTAACAATTCATTTTTTATCAATTAATACATTTTGTTGAATTTCAACAATTTATAAATGCAATCAACTAACAGAAAACTGAAATATGTGCGACAGTGTCGCACATACATAGAAGTTGGCGGTTACCTTACAGACAGACAACAACACCGATAAAAAATAACAAAACAATAATTTGACAAATGGGAACTGACCTTTATCAATTAGGAAATCATAAGATTCGTTTCAAAGACCGAAATTTTAGCGAGTTGACAAGTGAAATAAAATCAAAACTTGACAATACAGTTCTTCCAAACGCTGAATTTTTAAAACTGACAGCATTACGTTGGGCAAATAGCGAGCCAAGAAACATAAGAAATATACGGGAAATAAAAAATAAACGATATTGGACTTATCAGGAGGAAAGTGAGTATTACAGTTTTGAAGAGGACAAAGAGATTAACTTTTATGGACCTTTTAACTTACAACTAACTTTTGACGAAAGAAAAATATTATTTTGGAATCCTCCTTACAGATATTGGCAATGGTTTGAAATGGACGATGATGTTCATCGTGATGAGTGGAGAAAGTATATGAAACATATTGTAAATTTATTTGGTGGCGATAGAGTTGTTTATTTGGCCGACAATGCACATCATTTGGAAGAATACATATATTTTGAAGGGAATTTTGAAGAAATGGAGAATGCTCTTCTGACCAAATACGGCAAGACAAAAAATTCATTCAAAGCGGTTGCTGAAGATTTTGACAATTCATATTATATTGATGATTTTATAAGTATTGATTGGAGCAAAAGCGAGCCACTTGAAGAATATTTACCCGAACCAGAGGATACTTTGTCAACTGCTTATGACTTGAGCAAATATTCCATAAAAGGCAATCTAAAAAAACTAAATTTTAGAGACGAAGTATTGTACCACAAATGTATTGAGGACAAAATACATTTCTATCATCTTGCTACAGTTGACGGACTTTTATGTATTCATACAGGAATAGTTGGTGTTCAAGAAAATATAGAAGTAATGCTAGACAAGTATGCACCATTCACCTACGACAGTCTTGAAGAAAAAATAAAAATGGAAGGTTATGGTTATAAATGCGACATAAGTTTTACAATTAAATTCAAGGGCTGGAATAACATAAACAGTTGGCAAGACGCATTAAACGAATTTGAAACAGAATTGCTATGGGACGGTATAGGAACAAAAGGTGGTGGTTCTTACGGTAGTGAAGAAAGAGAAGAATGGTTCTATGCTGTAGACGAAAAACGTGCAATCAAAATGCTTTTAGACTTAGGTAAAAAACATAAAGCAAGCGGTAACATTGAAGTTTATCGTAACAATTCGGACAATGACATATTTGATGAAGATAACAATAAAGACGAAAACAGAACACAAATTTTCAAACAATGACTGAAAAGGCAGCCGCCAATTGAGTAGCCCCACCAAAAAAACTAGCAGGGAGAGCCTCTCATACAACTGTACGTGCGCGAGCTTTGCCCTTCATTCCAGTAAAAAATTACAGGATTGTTTACTTTGTCTTCTCATTAAATAGGTTTACACAAATAAGTATAAAAAGGAAACAAAAAAGACATTTTAGGATTACAGAAAATCTCTAGTTTGAAAAAATGATTACAATAGAAATTATACTCAATAGGCTCAGCTATGTATGCAAGAATATTATATTAAATTTTGAAAGTTCTTTAAAACGCATTACATTTGAAGAAAATTATATTACACGAAAGCTTTTAGACAGACTACCATTGGCAGCAATTGTAAAAAAAAGATATAAATGGAAAATTCAGAAATAGAAATAACGACTAACACCAAAGAAATTAAACAAGCTGTTGACAATTTTGTGAAACACTTGGAAAGTCTATATGACACTTATCCTTTAGTGACTGTCATACTTCGTGCGACTTCATTTGCGACTGATAAAAGACTTCAAGAATTTCTCAAAAATAAAGCGACTTTAAAAAATAATGACCAAGGGGAAGAAGTGTTTTCCATAGATTACCCTAACATTTCTAAATTCAACAAACTAAAAAGAAAAGCAGACAACTCTGAATTAGCATACCAAATAATTCCGAGAAATTTTGTTGTATCCTTGATAAGTTTGTTTGATGCATATGTAGGACAACTAATTCGTGCTATATATCTTATTCAACCTGAAAAACTTAATGCCTCTGAGAAAAATCTGACATTTTCAAAATTGCTTGAGTTAAATAGTATTGAAGAAGCCAGAGAATATTTAATTGAGAAAGAAGTTGAAAGCGTTTTGAGAGAGAGTCACGCAAAACAGTTTAAATGGTTAGAAGAAAAGCTTGATGTAAAACTGACAGTTGATTTACCTTCTTGGAAAACCTTTATCGAAGTAACGGAAAGGCGCAATTTATTCGTTCATTGTAATGGTGTAGTTTCTTCACAGTATTTTACAGTTTGTAAACAACATAAAGTTCAACTACCTGATGACCTAAAAGTTGGTTCTATTTTAGACGTTAACGAAGAGTATTTTTTAAACGCTTACCGATGTGTATTTGACATTGGAGTTAAACTTTCACAAGTTATTTGGAGAAAATTAGCACCCAATGATACTGACAATGCAGACACAAGTATTATCAGCATAATTTATGACTTAATCAATCGTGGTGACTATCAACTTGCAATTGACATTTCAGATTTAGCTACCCACAAAGTATTCAAACACCATAACAATGACAATAAATTGATTTGCATCATTAACAAAGCCCAAGCACATAAATGGAAAGGTGACGGACAAGCTTGTGTTGAAATGATAAAAAGTATTGATTGGAGTGCTTGTAGTGACAAGTTTAAACTCGTTAGTGCTACACTTATTGAAGATTATCCTGAAGTTTACAAGTTGATGAAACGAATGGGTAAAGAACACGATGAAATTACCAAAGAATGTTACCGAGATTGGCCAATTTTTCAAGAATTACGTAAACACGCAGATTTTCCTCAAAATTATGAATCGGTTTTCGGTGAAAAATTTGAACCCTTAGAATTAGAAGAAGAATTAGCAATCGGTCTACTTGAGAAAAAATTGGCAAAAGTTAAAAAAGAAACTGAAGATGGATAGACATAGAAGAATAACAGTTGCCAACAGGGGTTTTGCGACAGGCAGGATGACGTGCAAACTTGAAGCTTTGTGCTATTAATGAACTTTGGTAATAAAATGAAATTCTGTGCCCCTAAATCCCAACAAAACGCAAAAAAACATTGACAGCAAGGATACGCTCAAAGAATAAGTTGATGATTACTTAATGAATACAAAAAACAGAAACCAATCTCAAATAATTGATGACATAAGAAATCTTGTGCAAGAGAATGGTTTTATCTATACATTATGTATGATTTTGTTTGAAGATAATCACATAATAGTAGAAGAACTAAACAGTGTAAATTACCACGACAGACTAAATAAGAATGAAATATCATTGCTTTTAGGTTATTTAATTCAAACCGAAATTAATTTAACACCACCTGTAGACCCAAGGTTTTTATTAGAGTTAAAAGCTAAAACATATAAATTATTTGAAGAACTTCATTGGTCTTTAAATAATCCAATATTCGAAAAAATGAGGGAAGCTATTACCTCAAAAACTTCACAAACTGAATATCCTAGTTTTAAAGAACTTTATTCAAGTGACAAAACATTTATAGAACCGATATTTTATGCGAATGATGGTGCATACGATTTTCAGTTTTTAAATTATCTAAAAGAAAAATATAAATATGACGAAGAATGGTTAAAAGAAAAACGGAACTTCGATTTTGATAAAACTATAGCAATTGTTCAAAAAATTAGAGACATCTCAACCAAACGATGCGAGAAAACAAATTTCTATAGTTTAAAAGAAAAAGAATCAGAATTAAAGAAACTAGCAAAAAAAAGTTTTAAAGGAACAGAATCAGATTTTGATACTGAATATAAAAAATATAAAGGGATTATGGAATTCTTTCAGTTTTCATCTTTATTTCTTGATTCAACAGAAGAGGATATTCAGTTTTCACCTGAAGAAATTTATGAACAAGGATGGCAATCATTTTATAAAAACATAATCGAGTTATTTGTTATTAGAAAATCTGATATTGATGAGAGCTTAAACTTTGATGCATTTACTAATAATTTTTCTTTAAAACCTGGTAAAGAGACGAATATAAAGTTCAATAATATTGGAGATTTTAATGAGTTCACAGCCTGTCCTTTAATAAAATTAGATGATGAACGTTACTTTGCACCAATAACATTCTCAATTTATGAAGCAGTTTATGAATGCCCATATTATTGGATGACAAATGATAAGAATTATTTTGATTTATTGGGAAAACACAGAGGTAATACAGGAGAAGAAATATCTTATAATATTTTGTCAAAGGTTTTTGGCAAATCAAATACGTTTCGCTCTATAAAAATTGAAGCTCGTAAAGGATTTGATAATACAGATATTGATGTATTATGTATCTTAGGTAGCAAAGCAATTTGTATACAAGTTAAATCTAAAAAATTAACACAAACCACAAAACAAGGTAGCTACAAAACATTATTAGAAGATTTTAAGGGAGCAGTTCAAGATGCATATAATCAAGCATTAATTTGTAGAAATAAAATCTTAGAAAACCGAGCAAAATTTTATGACTTAAATGGTAAAGATTTTAAACTTCCGCCAGGTATAGATGAAGTTTACATAATGGGTGTTACATCTGAAAACTTTCCCGCTTTAACACATCAATCTAATGTTCTATTAGAAAAAAACATTACAGACCCTAATGCATTATTTATGTCTGTTTTTGATTTGGAAGTCGTGGCACATTATTTAAACAATCCTTACGACTTTCTTTATTATATAAGACAAAGAATAGAAATATCGGAACAGATGATAGCAGAAAATGAACTACTTTTCTTAAGTTATCATTTGCAAAAGAAACTTGCTATAGAAGATGGTATGACTTCCATGATGATTGACTCTTCATTTGGAGGCGACATCGACCGAGACTATTATCCATTAAAAATGGGGTTAAAAGTAAGTGATAAAAACAACCGAATAAAACACAGATGGAAAAATTTAGAATTTGAGGAACTATGTAATTGTATTACTCAAATTGGGGCTCCATATGTAACTGATATTATTTTCTCTTTATACGATTGGGACGGAAAAACAAGAGAGGATATAGTAAAACATATAACTAATTGCAAACAAGAGACAAAAAAGGATGGAAAACAACACGATAGAACATTAGTCTCTGATTTACATGGTGGAAGTAGGTCTGGTCTTACATTTCATTCCTTTGGTTTTGATGACATTGAGTTTCAAAAAAACAAATGGACTTATCATTGTAGATTTAGAAAATATCATTCAAAAGCAGATTCTTGGATAGGATTAGCTTCAATTCCTGAAAGTAAACAAATGATAGACTTTGTAGTATATAACAATCAACCTTGGAAATATGACAAAGATGAAGAACAACTAACAAAAGATTTTTTGCTATGCACACCCAAATTTATATGCAACAAATATAGAGCAAAACCTCAAAGGAATGAGCCTTGTCCTTGTGGAAGTGGAAAAAAATATAAAAAATGTTGTAGAAAGAGTTAAAAGAGATTATATTACAAAAAATCCCAGCTACTAACACGAGGTGTAAACAATTGACAGGGATTTAGTTTATTCAAGGGTATAGCCCGCTCCAACTTTTTTCTAACTTAACTGTTTCTTCCTCTGAAATAACTTAAAAAAATCTAAAATAAGAACGAAAAAACAAGGCATTGTAGGATTACGGAGAATCGTTCTTTTTTGTTAGAAATAAAATTATAATTTTCATCCCAACTTTTGTAACCAAAAATTCCAATAATATTTTGAAAGTTCGTTAAAACCCATTACATTTGAAGGAATAATCAAACTAATAGGAGATTTTTAGACAGACTTCCGTTAGCAGAGATTAATAAAAAAAATGAGACATGAATGAGACTGTGAAAATATGGACTGACATTTCATTGAGTGACTTAAATTCGTCAAGACTTCTTTACGAAAATGGGCATTACAGAACTTCATATTTCTTTTTTCAGCAAGCGACAGAAAAAGCGAACAAAGCTGTAGCAATTTTAGGAGGAGAATTCAATGAAAAAGAACTGAGAAGGATATCACACAACCAATTACAGATTTACAAAAAACTTTGTATCAATGAAGAGCAAGATGTAAAAGAGTTGTTAGAATTATTTGAATCGTTTCCTCAAATTGGGAACCACAAAATATTCGAAAATACAAACTTCATAAAATTTCGCAAATCTCTTATAGACAATGTTGACTTTATAGATGGGTTGAAAAATTATGACATTGTACATATTTCTACTAAAGAATTAGATAGCCTTCTTAAGGAACTTATCAAGATAAAAGATATCAGAATAACAATCCCTCATGAATTTGATTCCATATTTAAAACTAAAATGTTAGCAATCTCAGATTGGATTGGTAAATATGGCACAGAAAAAGCATTAGAAGATAAACAAAAGTTAGAAGAAATTTTGAATAACAACGAACATTATTACAAGTTATATGACATTATAATGAATAGAATTTTTCCATTAGTTCTTGATTTGAATTTTATAACTAAGACACTTTATTTCTGTGCAATAATTACAATTCAACATACTTCTTTAACTAGATACCCAGAGAACAACATCAACCCAAATTCTTTGTACAACAAACGACTTCCAATCGTTAAAAAACAGAATGAGTTTATGGTCTTACTTAATGAAGCAATAATGAGGCTTAAGAATATAAATGAAAAAGACGCCCGCTAAAACACAATCCAATATTCACTATGTTCCCCTAAAAATACAAACAAGTGTAAAAAGAAACCCCAAAAAAGCCATTTTCGGATTAAGAGAATCTCTCCCATTACTATGAGAATCAAGAGCCAAAAAAAATATTGGAAACTTACGTTAAAATAAGGTATGTCAAACGGGATAGATAAACTTACTAGTGGTTAGTATAACAGAAATTTGAAGTAAGAGGAATCAATTGAAACATCTGATAAAGTATTATTCTTTAAGGATTGTAACACTCCTCAGAGTTTCCCTTTAGCTAAGACAATACACTTTGACTGCTCAAACCTAAGACAATAAAAATAACATATATATAATTTGTAGGCATTGTACTTAAATAAATATTGTCAAAAATTTGGAAATTAGAAAAACTTATATTACATTTGTAGTGTTATTACTAGAAAATAAATTTGAAAACACTAATAAAAAATATCACAAACATACAAACAGGGCTCTTTGCTAAGCCTGTTGGTACTGGGGAATTGGTTTATCTTCAATCCAAACATTTTGACGAATTCGGGCAATTACATTCAGTTCCTCTCCCCGATTTACTGGCTGAAGGAATTTCTGAAAAACACTTGCTGAAAGAAGGGGATGTGCTTTTTGCTGCGAAAGGGACTAAAAACTTTGCAGCCGTTTTTGAAAACCACAACGAACCTTCTGTGGCTTCTACTTCATTTTTTGTTATCAGACCCACCGACAACAAAGTGTTGCCTCAGTTTTTAGCTTGGTTTCTAAATAGTCATAACACTCAAACCCTTTTAAAAGGACAAGCTATTGGCACTTCGATTCCTTCTATTTCAAAACAGGTTTTAGAGAATTTGGAAATACCAATTCCAGATATAAAAACGCAAAAGGCAATTGTAGAAATTTCAAAACTCCGCAACAAGGAAAAATCCTTGAAGCAGAAAATTGAAGCACTAAGAGAAAAGCAAATTCAACAACAAATAATCAACGCAATAAAATAAATATCATGGCTAAAATAACTCAGAAAGACATCAACGATGCAGTTTGGAAAGCTTGCGACACCTTTAGAGGCAGCATTGACCCAAGCGTTTACAAAGACTATGTGCTTACTATGCTGTTCCTAAAATATCTCAGCGATGTGCATGACGATAAAATGGAAGGCTACTTAGCTAAATACAATGGAGATGTGGAACGTGCTAAACGTGCCATGAAACACGAACGCTTTGTTGTGCCGGAGCATAGCCATTTTAAATATCTATACGACCACCGAAACGAAGCCAATATTGGCGAACTTATTAATATTGCGTTGACGGATTTGGAAGAAGCCAACCGTGAAAAACTATACAGCGAAGATGGTGCAGGGATTTTCCAAAATATAGACTTTAACAGCAGTAAGCTAGGTGAACCTAAGGATAAAAATCAACGCCTGAAAACCTTGCTCATTGATTTTAAATCCGATAAACTCGATTTACGACCTTCCCATGTAGATGGCAATGACATTATTGGTGGGGCTTACATGTTCCTGATTGAAAACTTTGCCAGTGATGCTGGAAAAAAAGCAGGTGAATTTTTTACACCAAAAGAGGTATCTACGCTTATTGCAAAACTCACCAAAAGCAAACCCGGTTCACGTATATGTGACCCAACTTGTGGTTCTGCTTCTCTTTTAATTAAAGCAGGTGAAGAAGTGGGCTCAGATAATTTCTCACTCTACGGACAGGAAGCCAACGGCAGCACTTGGGCATTGGCTGTAATGAACATGTTTTTGCATGGTTTTGACAATGCCACCATCCGCTGGGGTGATACCATACGCAACCCCAAACTGAAAGAAGGCGATACGTTGATGAAGTTTGATACCGTAGTGGCAAACCCGCCATTCTCCTTAGATAAATGGGGCAAGGTAGAAGACAAAGAAGGCGACAAAACTACTATCAGCTACGACCCTGAAACCGATAAATACAACCGTTTTTGGAGAGGTGTGCCACCCAAGAGCAAAGGCGACTGGGCTTTTATCAGCCACATGATAGAAACGCTGAACGAACACGGCAAAGCAGGTGTTGTAGTGCCTCATGGCGTATTGTTTCGTGGAAGCAGCGAAGGCCGCATACGCCAACGCACCATAGAAGAAAACCTGCTCGAAGCAGTGATTGGTTTACCAGCCAACCTGTTTTTTGGTACAGGCATACCAGCTGCCATCTTGGTATTTAACAAGCAAAAAAGTAGCAACAATGTGTTGTTTATAGATGCCAGCAAGCATTACGAAAGTGCCAAAAACCAAAATAAGCTGCGTGAAAGCGATATTGAACATATTGTAAATACTTATCGTGATTTTACAGCCGGCAAACTGCAACCTGGTGTGGTGGAAGACAAATACAGCTACATAGCCACGCCCGAAGAAATACAGGAAAACGATTTTAACCTGAACATACCCCGCTATGTGGACACTTTTGAAGAAGAAGCAGAGGTGGATATTGCTGCGGTGCAAAAGGAGATTGAACAATTGGAAGGTGAATTGGTGAAAGTGCAGAATGAGATTGAAGTTTATCTAAAACAATTAATGGACTAACTATGGTAAACGAATTATCAAAGAAGCACACTACGCTATTTGAATCTATTAAAGAATTAGATGAAAACGGCAGTGAATATTGGGGAGCAAGAAAACTCTCTAAAGTATTGGAGTATTCTGAATTCCGACACTTTTTACCTGTTATAGAACGAGCTAAAGATGCCTGTACCAATAGTGGACACGAGCTTGCTGATCACTTCGAGGATTACCTCGAGGAGATAGTGCACGGAAAAGGAGCAAAACAAAATTACGAAAGTGTAAAACTCTCTCGCTACGCCTGTTATCTGATAGTGCAAAATGCTGACCCAAGCAAAGAAGTGGTAGCACAGGGACAAACCTATTTTGCCGTGCAAACCCGTTTGCAGGAAATCAGGCAGATGGACGAATACAACCGCTTAGCCTCAGAGGATGAAAAACGCTTGTTTTTGCGGGAAGAAATGAAACGCCACAACATACAATTGGCAGATGCCGCCAAAGGTGCCGGAGTAATTGAGCCTGTGGATTATGCCATTTTTCAAAACCATGGCTATATGGGCTTATATGGAGGGTTGGATGCCAAGGGAATCCACAAAAACAAAGGCTTGAAAAAGAGCCAAAACATACTCGACCACATGGGCAGTACCGAATTGGCAGCTAACCTGTTCCGTGCCACACAAACCGAAGAAAAACTTAGGAGAGACAACATCAAAGGCAAACAAAAAGCCAATAAAACCCATTACGAAATAGGCAAAAAAGTACGCAAAACCATTGAAGAAATTGGTGGCACCATGCCCGAAAATTTACCTGTTGCGGATAGTATTAAAAAGCTTGAAAAAACCAAGGAACCTAAGCCATTAAAAACACCTAAAAAGAAAAAATAATGGCAACAGAAACAAAAAATACCAAAGCGTTTTATAAGACTGAGATTCCAGAAGGCTGGAGTATTTCTCATTTGGGAGACTTAGGAACATTTTCAAAAGGAAAAGGCATATTAAAGGAGCAGGTTATTTCAGAAGGATTACCATGTATTCGCTATGGAGAAATTTATACAACCCACGATTATATTATTAAGAATTTCAAATCTTTCATTTCCAAGGATGTAGCCACTGAAAGTAAAGAAATTAAAAATGGTGATATTCTTTTTGCTGGTTCAGGTGAAACGGTTGAAGAAATTGGAAAAGCTGTAGCTTATGTTGGCACGGATAAAGCGTATGCTGGTGGTGATGTAATTATCCTTTCAACTAAAAAGGAAGTTAATCCCGAGTGTCTTTCTTATGCTTTTGAAACTGATTTTGTGAAAAGGCAAAAGAGAGTTTTAGGACAAGGAAATTCGGTTGTTCATATTTATTCGAGTGATTTATCTAAAGTAAAAATCACACTCCCCCCACTCCCCGAGCAAAAAGCCATAGCCCAAGTGCTCAGCACGGCAGATGTCGCCATCCACACCACCGAAAAACTCATAGCCCAAAAAGAACTCCGCAAAAAATGGCTGATGCAGCAATTGCTAAGTGAAAAGAGAATAGTGAAAAATGAAAAGTGGTGCAATAGTGGCGTTAAAGAAGTTTTTCTTAAAGATGTAGCCAAAGTTACAATGGGTCAATCACCAAATTCGGAGGACTACAATACTGATAAAGACGGTTTACCTTTAATACAAGGTAATGCTGATTTAAATGAAAGAAAACAAGTTGTAAGATATTGGACAAGTCAAAGTAACAAGGAGTGTGATTCTGGTGATATAATCATGACCGTTCGTGCTCCAGTTGGCGCTATTGGGTTGGCAACTCAGAAATCATCAATTGGAAGAGGCGTTTGTAGTATAAAACCAAAGAACATCGATTATTGGTATTTATATCACTTACTTGTTTACAAAGAAGAACAATGGAAAAAACTAGAACAAGGGAGTACGTTTACTGCTGTTGGTTCAAAAGACATTTTTCACTTTCCACTTTTCATTGTTCACTCTCTCGAAGAGCAAACCGCCATTGCCAAAGTACTGCAAGCGGCAGATAAAGAAATCAGCCTGATCAAAGCTAAAGCAGAGAAGTTGAGAGAGCAGAAAAAGGGGTTGATGCAGGTGTTGTTGACGGGAAGAAAACGATTAAAAAATAATCTATTAGGAGATGAGGGAGATTAACTGGAATATATTCAAAGCTAAATTTAACGGCAAGGAAAGAATTTCTTTTGAAAATCTTTCCTATCAGCTTTTCTGTGCTGAAAATAATAATAGCATTGGCATTTTCCGGTTTAAAAATCAAACAGGAATTGAAGCCGAGCCTATTCAAACAAATGAAGGATGGGTTGGTTTCCAGGCAAAGTATTACGATACAAAAATAATGGACAATAAAAATGAGATAATTGATTCAATAAAAAAGGCAAAAAGAGAAAATTCCAATCTCGATAAAATTTTATTCTATCTCAATCAGGAGTTTTCTGAAAGCAGTACAAAAGAAAAAAAAGACCCTGATTATAAAACTGAGATTGAGAGTGACGTCAATAAAATCAATCTAAGCATTGAATGGAGAGTGCCAAGTCATTTTGAAAGACAACTGGCATTGCCTGAAAATCAATATTTGGCGGATTTTTACTTTGACCAGGGGAAGAACATTCTCGATTTTGTTGAAGGGCTAAGGAAGCATACTGAAAATCTATTTCTTTCCATACAAACAGACATTATTTTTAATAACCATACAATAAAGATTGACAGGCAACAAATCATTCAAACTTTAGATGATGCACTAAATGATACCAAAACAATCATTTTAAGTGGTGAGGGTGGCTGTGGAAAAACAGCCATCATTAAAGAATTTTTCCAAAAGCATAAAGACTCAATACCTTTCAACGTCTTCAAAGCAGTCGAGTTTAATATTCAGGAAACCAACTCTCTTTTTAAGAACTACGGGGATTATTCACTTAATGACTTTATCGTAGCACATGAGAAAGAAAAGCAAAAAATTGTGGTCATTGATTCGGCAGAAAGAATTTCAGATTTAGAATATCAGGAACCGTTTAAAGAGTTTGTTGCTGAACTACTGAAAAACTCTTGGACTATTATTTTCACAACACGTTTGAGCTATCTGGATGATTTACGTTTTCAGTTTTTAAGTGTTTATCGTTTGCCCTTTGAGCAGATAAGTATCGAAAACTTATCAGATGGAGAACTTGAAGCACTGGCTAAGCAATATACATTTGAATTACCTGCAAATGTCAGAATGAAAAGCATAATCCAGAATCCTTTTTACCTGGATGAGTATTTAAGAAATTATACCAGCGATAGCAATTCCGTATTTTATTATCAATTCAAAGAAATAATCTGGTTAAGAAAAATACAAAACTCATCATTTACTAAGAACAACACACACATCTTAAGAGAAAAATGCTTTTTAAACATTACTAAAATCAGGGCTGAACGGGGTTCCTTTTATATTACTCCCACAGAGTGTCCTGATAATATTCTTTCCCTGCTTCAAAAAGATGACATTATTGGTTATGATAAAAATTCAGGGGGATATTTTATTACCCACGACATTTATGAGGAATGGGGGCTTAATGTACTTATTGAAAGAGCTTATAATTCCCAACAAGACTATAACGCTTTCCTAAATGAGATAGGAACTTCTTTAATTATTAGACGTGCTTTCAGGCAATGGTTGTCGGATAAATTAATGGATAACATAGAGGGCATAAAGCCTTTCATTGAAGCAACTTTTGAAAGCAATGATATTGTACCATTTTGGAAAGACGAAACCTTGACCTCAGTATTATTATCGGATTATTCCGAAGAGTTTTTCTTCCAGTTTAAAGAAAAAATTCTAGAGGATGGTTGTGCAATACTGAAAAAAATCATCTTTTTATTACGAATTGCTTGTAAAGAAACAGATGCAAGTCTATCTAAACTATTAGATATAAACCAAGACATTAGTTTAAATTACGTCTTTACTAAGCCCAAAGGAAAAGGATGGAACAGTGCTATTCATTTGATACATGAGAACAAAGATTTAATTCCTCTTTCATTTCTGCCATATATCATCCCTTTATTATCTGATTGGTGTAGCAATAATAAAAGGGATATTACAACACGGGAAGCAGGTCTTTTAGCATTAAAATTCTATACGGATATTCAAACTAACGATGAATACAGGTACACGTCTGAATTCAGCAAGCAATTAATCAAAATTATTATTCAATCAGCAAATGAAATAAAGACGGAATTAACCGCCTTATTTGATGAAGTGCTAACCAGCAGTCACATTGACCGCAGAGAGCTAAATTATGACCTCTGCACAGCTGTAATCAGTTCCGATACGGAAAATATTTCCATCATTATAGCCCTTCCGGAATATGTTCTAAAACTTGCAGACTTATTCTGGATAGATTCAGGTAAGAAAAAGGAATATTATAGTGGACATGGGGTTGAGAAATATTATGGGCTAAACGAGTACGGACACCATAGTTATTTTCCTGCAAGTGCATTACAAACTCCGATATATTGGTTACTAAGATTTTCATTCAACAAAACCATTGATTTCATTATTGAATTTACAAACAAAACAGTAAAAAATTATGTGGATTCAGGCTTTGACGAGAATGTACAGGAAATCGAGTTGATTATTGAGGAGGGAAGAACTCATAAACAATATCTTTCTCATAGCCTATGGAATATGTACAGAGGTGTGGGCTCTCCAGTTTCTCCATACCTGTTACAATCTATGCACATGGCATTGGAGAAGTACTTTTTGGAAATAGTAAAAAATGAAGATTCTAAAGTAGTTGAAAGTTGGTTGCTTTATTTGATTAGAAAGTCAAATTCAACATCTGTTACCGCTATTGTTACCAGCATTGTATTAGCACATCCGAACAAATTCTTCAATGTTGCTAAGGTACTTTTTAGCTGTAGTACTTTGTTTTTGTACGACAATTTAAGGGCACGAATGGGTGAAAGCGAAGCAAAAAGTATTTATTCAATAGGTAGTGGATTAGATTATAAAACTAAACGTTTTGAGAAAGAGCGGTTAAAAACTTGTGAGGATAAACATAGAAGCCATTCCTTAGAAAGTTTAATATTAAATTATCAATTCTTCAGAGATGAAAATACCAGCGATGAAGATGCTGAACAAAGACAAAATATGATATGGGCAATAATTGATAGGTTTTATAGCGAGCTGCCTGAAAAAGAAACAGATGACCATAAAACGAAACGGTTATTTTTAACAAGAATTGACCGTAGAAAGATGAATCCAAAAGTCGAAAGACAAGAAGATAAGCTAATCATTGATTTCAATCCTACAATTGATGATGAGCTAAAAAATCATAGTGAAAAAGCGGTTCAGCAAAGTAATGAAATGATGAAATATACTGCCCTAAAATTATGGGCTACTTATAAATTTGACAACTCCAAAAAGTATGGTAACTACGAACAGTATGAAAACAACTCCCATATTGTCTTAAAAGAAACCAAAGAAATTCTTGATGGGTTGAATGACAATAAAGGTGAAAATTATTATCATTTATTCAACCATTCTACCCCGGCTTATACTTGCTCAGCCTTAATCAGGGAGTATCCTTCAGAACTATCCGATGAAGAAAAAAGATTCTGTGCCAAGATTATTATCGAATACGCAACATTGCCATTTCATCCAAATTATCAATATCAAATATCTGATGGTGTCGAAGTTGCCATCAATGCATTACCTTTTCTAATAGAATTATTTCCCGATGAAAAGAACGAATTATTAACCATTCTATTGGTTACACTTTTTGACTCAACACCAATTGGTCATTATAAACGAGTATGTGACTATTCAGTCGAATCTGTTCTGAGTAATCTATGGCGAATTTCAATTGATTATGCTCAAAAAATTCTATGGGGATTCTTAAAATTTAAACCTGATTTTGATTCGATTGTAGGTGAAATAAAAAAATCTTCTATAAAAACCCATAGATGGCCACGTTATATTCAAAGTGAAGTAATAGGCAGACTTATAGAAAAGCATGGAAATGATATAGAGAATTTTATGTCAAACCATCTCCGGGTTGGGGATTTTGATTTAAGTAAATATACATTACAGGATTTGGAAGTCGCTTTCCAATTAGTTCCTTATGACACTAACAATGAAGACTTAATATCATTTATTTATAAAATGTCACCTGTATTATCGGAAAAGTTATTAAAAAATGATAGAAGTAGAAATAGAGAAATAGAGATAGACTATTCATTGCGACATAGGGTTTTTACAAAATTCTCTTATTTTATATTGTTCAGAGATACAAAAGACATAAAAAAACACATACAACCTTTTGTGTATAATTTTTCTGTCAACGAGCACATGGCATCCTTATTTCAGGAATTCATTTCCACAGAAGATAAAGTGGAACGATACGAACAATTCTGGATTGTTATGGAATCTTTCTATGAAAAAATAAAAGCAGGTACTTCTTTGGACAGTTATCGCTTAAGTGAAGTAATCCATAATTATTTATTAGCCTGGCCTTACTGGAAAGAAACAGCTAAAAGCTGGCATTCTCTAAAAGAAAGAGAGAAAATATTTTATAAAAAGGTTGCAAAAGACATTGGACATCATCCCTCTGTTCTAGATTCAATAGCAAAATTGTTGAATGAAGTTGGCAGCGAATTCTTAAATGAAGGAATTTTTTGGATTAGTGATATGATTCAGAAAAACAGCGATAAAAAACTCGAAACAAATACCGTTTATTACATTGAAAAACTTACAAGAAAATATGTTTTTATAAACCGAAATAAGGTTCGACAGGATAATAAAATTAAAATCAGGGTACTGGTTATCCTGAATTTTCTAATTGAACGAGGCTCTGTAAATGGGTATCTATTAAGGGAAGATATTTTATAGAAAAAATGATAAACAATGCCAATTAAACTCCAATATGCCTCCGACCTCCATTTAGAATTCCCTGCTAACAAGGAATTTCTAAAGCAGCACCCTTTGCAGCCTGTGGGTGATGTATTGGTATTGGTAGGTGATATTGTACCTTTTGCGGTATTGGATAAGCACAAAGATTTTTTTAGTTATTTGTCAGATAATTTTAAAACCACCTATTGGCTACCCGGCAATCACGAATACTACCATTTTGATATAACAAAAAAAAGCGGTGTGCTAAAAGAAGCCATTCGCAACAATGTGTTTTTGGTGAACAATACTTCGGTGGAACATGAAGGTGTGAGATTGATTTTTTCTACTCTTTGGAGCCGTATCAGTCCCGGCTACCAATGGCAGATTGAACGCAGCCTGAATGATTTTCATGTAATCAAACACAAAGGCTTTCGCTTTTCGGCAGAGCAATACAACCAACTGCATGCTGAGAGCATGGCATTTATTCAAAATGAGCTAAGCACAAATCAAAATGGACAAATAGCCGTTTTTACCCATCATTGCCCTACTTTACTCACTTATCCCGAGCAATACAAAGGCGATGTGCTCAATGAGGCTTTTGCGGTGGAATTACATGACCTGATTGAAGCTTCCGAAATTGCCTGTTGGGTTTATGGGCATCACCATACCAACACGCCCGAGTTTATGATTGGCAATACCAAGCTCATAACCAATCAGTTGGGATATGTGCAACAAAACGAACATTGGCTTTTTGAAACAAATAAAGTGATTGATATATGATAATCAGAATAATATACCTATATTTGCACAATATAGTCAATTGCTTTATCAAGCATAAGCAGGTTTATTATGAAAAATAAAATGAGGAAAACGCTAACATATATTGAGGAAACGCTGGGCATACAGCCAACTGTAAACCACATAGCCAAAAGCCATTTGGACAGGCTTCCCATGTATATCCACGAAACATTCAGGCTGTACAGAACAGATATATTCAACACGGAAATCATTTTGGCTGAGCTGAAAAACGATGACGAACTAAGTATTCAGCAAACCGAAAAACAGGTGCAACAAATAAAAAACCTGCTCAACCAAAAAGTAGTGATTGTGTTGGAAAACGTACAAGCCTACAACCGCAAACGATTGATTGAAAAAGGCATCAACTTTATAGTACCGGGAAAACAACTTTACATGCCCGATTTGCTCATTGACCTGCGGGAAAACTTTATCCACCAAAAAAACAGGCAAAAAAATGAGACATTACTTCCGTCTGCACAATTTCTATTGATATACCACATCATCCATAGATTCCAAAAATGGAAACTGGAAGAACATCCATTTAAAGAAATTGCTCAAAAATTAGGTTATACGCCAATGGCCATTACAAATGCGATTGAAAATTTGAAATACCATGAGTTATTAGACGTAGAGGGTGAAAAAGAAAAATTCATCCGTTTTCGAAATGAAAGGCATGAGTTATGGAACATAGCCTATCAACAAAACCTTTTGGTGAATCCTGTCATTAAAACGGTGTACGTGGATGAAAAGCCTAAAGACCTATTTCTGTTGCAAAGCAATGCATCTGCCTTGACTGAATACACCGATTTGAACCCAAGCAGGCAAGAATATTTCGCTATTGAAAAAACTGTTTTTTATGGTTTGCAAAAAAGCAATGCATTGGCAAATCTAAATGAATATGAAGGAAGGTATGCTTTAGAGGTATGGAAATATAACCCATTGACTTTGGTGGACGAATTGCCAAATGACAGGGCGGTTGTAGATCCGCTTTCTTTATACCTAAGTGTAAAGGACAGCAGAGATGAACGCATAGAAATGGCATTAGATCAAATTTTAGAGAAATTTATATGGTAAGAGGATTAGACATATTTAAAAAATACTTTGAGCAGTATTCCGATAATTATGTGATTATTGGCGGCACTGCTTGTGACATTATAATTGATGAAGCGGGCTTTGTTCCCAGAGCCACCAAGGATATAGACATCATTTTAGTGGTGGAAGCACTTAGTTCAGAATTTGTAAAACAGTTTTGGCAATTCATCAAAGATGGTGATTATGGCGATCAGGAAAAGAGCAATGATGAAAGACAATATTATCGATTTAAAAAACCAAGAAATACAGAATTTCCGCATCAGATAGAACTGTTTTCAAGAACTCCCGATGTGATTGTCTTAGAAGGCGAAGCGCATTTAACACCTATACCGGTGGATGATGACTTGTCCAGTTTGTCTGCCATCCTCTTGAATAATGACTATTACAATTACATGATTGAACACAGTCAGGTAGAAGACGGATTGCATCATGCCAATATTGAAGCATTGATTTGTCTGAAAGCAAAGGCATTTTTGGAAATCAAAGAAAGAATTGAAAGCGGAAGTAAAGAAGATGCAAAGCACTTGAGAAAGCACAAAGCAGACGTGTTTCGTTTAACAGTAATGCTCACGCGTGAATCAGAATTTGATTTACCTATAACCCTCCAAGAACACGTAAATCAGTTTGCTGAATTGACGGCTGGCGATTTACCAGACAAGGCCATTTTTAAAGAAATGGGATTGAGCAATATTGACCCGACCAACGTATTTGAGCAGTTCAAAAAGTCATTCAGAGTGAGTGCAAATGAAGAATAGTAAATACAAGATGAAAACATGTAAAGAAAACAGGCAAAAACTACACATGAGCAAGGCAACGTGTATAGAAAACCACACTTTTCTATACATGACACAAAAGAAATTTGAAAAGTAATGGAAACACCAAGTTTTAAAGAAGACCATATCAGCCAGATTCCGGCATTGCAAATGCTGGTGAATTTAGGCTATACCTATTTAAGTCCGGCAGAAGCCGACAGGCAAAGAGGGGGTAAAACCACCAATGTGCTGCTGGAAGATGTGTTGCGGAAACAACTGAAGGAAATCAACAGTATTCGAGTTAGTGCCACCAAAACCAGCATTTTCACAGACGAAAATATTGAAAGGGGTATTTTGGCTTTAAAAAACCTTCCCATGAACGAAGGCTACATTGCTGCAAGTGAAAAAGCATACAACCTGCTCACTTTGGGTCAGGCATTGGAGCAAAGTGTAGATGGCGACAAAAAGAGTTTTACGCTTCAATACATCGACTGGAAAAATATCGGCAACAATGTGTTTCATGTAACAGAAGAATTCAGCGTAATGAGAAGCACCAGCAAAGAGCATTACCGCCCAGATTTGGTATTGTTTGTCAATGGTATTCCGCTTTGCATTATTGAATGCAAAAGACCTGATATGAAAGAGCCATTGAAACAGGCCATCAGTCAAACGCTAAGAAACCAGCAGGAAGATGGCATCAGGAGTTTGTATGTTTATTCTCAATTACTGCTTTGTATATCTTCCAATGATGCAGTTTATGGCAGTAATGATACAAAACCCGAATTTTTCGCAAAATGGGTGGAGAAGTTTAGCTGTGATAAAGAGGAAGCAGAATATAAATCCATATTAAAAGAACTAAAGAATAAACCATTATCACAAAAACAAACGGATGAATTATTTGCTGATCGATTTAAATATGTCAGAAATTATTTCAATGAATTAAACAAGGACGAAATACAACCAACTGTTCAGGATGAGTATTTGTATAGCCTATGCCGCCCCGAAAGACTAATGGACTTAGCTTTCAACTTTATTTTGTTTGAAAATGGAGTTAAAAAAATTACCCGCTATCAGCAGTTTTTCGCCATCAAAAAATCCATGCAACGCATTAAACATGTTGAAAATGGAAAACGAAAAGGAGGCGTAATCTGGCATACACAAGGAAGCGGAAAATCTTTGACGATGGTAATGTTGGCACAAGCCATAGCCATGGAACCAAGTATTCGCAATCCCAAAATTGTATTGGTTACAGACAGAACCGATTTAGATAATCAGATTACAGGCACTTTCAGAAAATGCGGAATGTTTGTTGAAAATGCAACTACTGGTCAGCGTTTAGTCGAATTGCTCGAAAGTAAAAGTGATTCGGTAGTT
>RRZU010213178.1_pt1 | contig 34969 bp, 32 predicted proteins | sample 2165561 | NCBI WGS metagenome assembly RRZU01 (sample SAMN10456909, study PRJNA506462) | wastewater metagenome | isolation source: wastewater sludge | place: USA: Moscow, Idaho | reverse complement strand
GTATTGCGCTTCAAGTTTGAAATTGTTTTACCTGAAAATGCAAAGAAAAAGCCCGGCTGTAGTGCCGGGCGGGTATTAGGGAAACCCTTCAACTGAAATCAGGCGGCTTCAGAGCTGAGGATGGGCTCATTGAGTGCGACGTGCACCAGATTTTGGAGTTCGGCTAAATCAGCAAGTTGTTTATTGGTGGTGGATTCCGCTTGTTGTAGTTCGATGATTCGGGTTTCCAGTGTGTTGGTGGCTTGGTGAATAGCACGGATACTTTCCAAACGGCGCTTGAGTTGGATTTGATATTCGCGAATTTGCCCTTCTAGAGGAGACATTACGGTGCGTAGCCATTGTTCGACGTCTCGATTGGCGGTTTCAAACGTGCGTCGAGCATGCACTGCCACGCTGTCAAAAAATTGTTTGGCCAAGGCATTTTTTCTGATCAGTAAGAGTCGGCCACCAAATTGGCTATTGAATGCGGCTTCTAAGCGTTCAATTTCTCTGCGATAAGGTGCTGTTGAGAAGCTATCTGGGGCTTTAAGCTTTAAGCCGTGCTCCACAGTAAAGCGTTTGTACATGGCCTCCATCATGGCCGAAATTTCTTCGACCTCTTCTGAGGACTGTTTTAGGCTTGCACGTAGGCGGTTGAAATAGACTTTGACTGCTTCACGGGCACCGGATGCAAAGGTGGATTCGTTCATTGCATCGCGTACGCGTAAAGTTTCTCCACGTAAGCTATCTACCCCGAGGCTGGCCAATAGGGCGTTGGTTTTGTTGGTGAAAACACTGCGTACGGCATAGTATTTTTGTAACCCCTGCTCAAACTCTTCTTTTTCTGTGCGCACTTTTCGCATCATGTATTCAATTACGCTTTGATTTTTTCCGCGTAAATCGATGAGTTCGTGAATTTGATCTTCAAGGTTGGTTTTGCGAGAGGACAATAGTTGGCTGGCCTGATCGATGACCGAGGTGAGCTCGTTTGTGGTGTCTTCGTAAATGATTTCTTGTTTGGTAGGTAGCAGATCCTGCGTAAGTGCTTGTTCTAATATTGGTAGGCGGCTGCGTTGGAGTAAAGCCGGGTCTTTTTGGATGCGTGCGACCAAGGCTTTTTGTGCGGAAATGGGGAAGATCTGGTTTTTAGGCAGTTTTAGAATGTCTGAAACCGCACTGACCTGTAAAGAGACTTCTTGGTCGATTTGGTTATCTGTGCGTAAGCCATCCCATAGGCCATCAATTTTATTGAGTGCAATCAGGCGGCCTTTTTGTGTGGTTGCGCCGGCCTGAACGTAATCGTGCCAAATGGCTAAGTCGCTTTGTGTGACGCCGGTATCAACGGCTAGAACAAATAAAAGGGCGTGGGCATTCGGTAGCAAAGAGAGTGTGAGTTCAGGCTCTGCACCAACCGCATTGAGGCCCGGGGTGTCTAAGACAACCAAGCCTTGTTCTAACAATGGGTGAGGGAAGCGGATGAGTGCGTGACGCCAGCAAGGAATTTCCACCATGCCTTGTTCGTCGGGCTTCATGCCGTCTCGGTCGTTTTCATCAATTAAAAAGCCGTAGTCTTGGGCTTCTTGCAAGGGGACTTTGCGTACTTCACAAACGCGCGCCAAGGCGGCTTGCAAATCACTTTGAGCTTGTACGTTAAGTGGCGTGATGTCCCATAGTTCTCGTTTTGGTTTGAGGTCAGCCACGCTGGCGCCGGAATTGCGGGTTTCTATGGGTAATAAGCAGATTTCAGGAGAATCGCCCTTTGACCACTGTAATTCGGTTGGGCACATCGTTGTGCGCCCGGCGCTTGAGGGCAAAATGCGGTTGCCGTAGGTGGAAAAAAACAGGGCATTGATAAGTTCAGATTTACCCCGGGAATACTCTGCTACAAAGGCGACGACTAACTTATCTTCAGCTAGGCGGTTTAGTAAGTTACGTAGGCGCAAATCGTTTTGCGCATCGCTCAATTCATTGCGAGAAAGCCAGGCACGCAAACGTGTAATGGAATCCACAATACGCCCGCGCCACGCACCATAGGCTGAAAATTCATCACTTAAGTTCATTTACTTGACCACCTTGTTGAAAATGTAAGACTCGTATTCTAGTGCGAGAGGTTAGCTATTAGACCTTAAAGTACTTATAAATAAAAGACTTCTTCTAAAGTTTGTGAGACAAATAGCACGTATTTTTAATAGGAGTTTGTGTGAATATCATGCCTGCTTCAGAGGGACTTAGTTTGAGTAGGCCTGTACAGAAATGTGGCAAATAAAAAAGCGAAGTGTTTTGATGGACTCAGGTAGAATTCAAGCCTAATTTTGTTTTTAGAAAGTTGTTTTGCATGATCACTTTAAAGCGTGGACATGGACTGCTGGTTTTGTTAGCAGGCTTATTTGCATTGCATCTTAACGCGTGGGCAGAGCCTGTTGAGTTAAAAAAGGCTCCTGTGCAAACGCCTGATGAATCCAGTGCATTGACCGGGCAGATTGTGTATGAGGTGCTGCTAGGTGAGATTGCTGCCTTGCGAGGTGATTTAGGCTTGGCTTTGCAGGCTTATTCTGACGTGAGTCAAACAACCCAAAATCCGGAGCTGGCAAAGCGTGCGGCCGAAATTGCATTGTTTTATGGTAAAGATCTTTCTGCAGCAACGAGTGCGGCCAAGTTGTGGCTTCAAACCAGCCCAGATTCTGCTGAAGCAAAGCGTCTTTTGGCGAAACTAGAGGAAGACAGTAAAACGCAATTGGCTGCGTTAGAGGCCAAGGTCGTTCAGCTTTTGGCACGCGATGAAGAAAAGCGCCCAAATAATCTTATGAGCTTAAATGCTGCACTTGCGCGTATAGGTGACGCCCACGTGCGCAGAGGACTGATTGAGCGTGTGACAAGTCCTTATTTAAATATAAGCGAAGCCCTTTTTAGCCGGGCGCAGGCGCAGGCGGCAGACCGAGATGAGTCTGCTGCTTTAGCTAGTCTTGATGCAGCTTTGCTGCGTAGCCATGATTGGGAACCTGCTGTTTTATACAAAGCGCAGTTGCAGAATTTGGAAAACCCCGAGCGCTCAATTTCTCAGCTTGAGGCTTATTTGACGCGTCACCCGGGGAGTCAGGATGCAAAAATTGAATATTCCCGCGTTTTAGCCATGACCGGGCAGGGCCAGGAGGCTTTGAATGTGTTACAAGCGCTGCTCTCTCAAGAACCTGATAATGCAGACATACGTTATGCCTGTGCGATGCTTGCAGTGGAAATTGGCGATTTTTCTCTCGCGCAGGATTATCTTGAAAGACTGCTGGGAGAAAAATACAAAGAAAGTGATGCAGTACGCATTGCTTTAGCGCAAATTGCAGAGCGTACAGATCAATACGCCACGGCAGAGCGTTGGCTGCGTAGTGTTGAAAATCCACAGTTCCAGCGCCAATTGGCTTTGCGTATTGCTTATGCGATGGCCAAACAAGACCGTTTGGCTGAAGCAAAGGAATATCTTGCCAGTCAACCTCCTGAAGATGGCGTGACTCAAAGCAACGCGTTAACTCAAGCGCAGTTATTGAAACAGCTGAAATTTAAAAAAGAGGCGTTTGAATTAGCCCAAGTTGTTGCAAAAGCGAATCCTAATAATCCCGGGGTACTGTACGAATACGCCATGATTGCAGAGGCGGCAGATCAGCTTACCGAAATGGAGACGGCATTGCGCACAGTGATAAAGCTGCGTCCAGAGGATGCCCATGCCAAAAATGCTTTGGGCTATAGCTGGATTGATAGAAATATTCGTTTGGAAGAGGGCGGGCAGCTTATTGAGCAAGCGCTTAAGTTGGCCCCGGACAATGCTTTTATTTTGGATAGCCAAGCTTGGTACTATATGCGCAAAGGTCAGCCGGATCGTGCGTTGCCCTTGCTTCAAAAAGCGCTTCGTTTACGCCCTGATCCTGAAGTCGTAGCGCATTTGAGTGCTGTGTTGTGTGAGTTAGCTCGCAAAGACGAAGCGCGGGGAATGTTACTGAAGTCATTGCGTGCTAACCCTAATTCCGAAGTTTTAAAAGAAACCCTTCAGCGTTTAGAAGAAAAATAACATGCAAGCTCGTTTCTTTTTGGCAGCGTTGATGCTGGGTAGTTTTGTCGGGTGTGCGACCGTAACGCCAGCGCCCGGGGGCCAACATGTTGCACGCCCGGCAATGGAAAGCTTTGAGCTTCAGGGGCGGTTTGCAGCTAAACAGGATACGCAAGGAGGGCATGGCCGTTTCGAGTGGCAACACAGTCCGGTTGAAAATGTATTGAGTTTAATTTCTCCGCTGGGCGGCGGTTTGGGCACGCTTTATTGGCATGATCAGCAAGCTAGCTTACATTACCCTAGTGGGCAGGTTGTAGCCGCAGCGGATGCTCAAGCTTTAAGTGCCCAGCTGATTGGTGTTGCTATTCCTGTACAGCTTATTCCCGGCTGGGTGCAGGCTTTACCCAGTAAAAATGCTCAAATTTTAGAGCAAGACGAAAAAGGGCGGGTCGTTCGATTTTCAGAGGCAGGTTGGTTTGTGCGAATTGCAGATTATGCGGACGAGCAGGCTCAAGCGTTGCCTAAACAAATTGAAGCCCAGCGTGGTGAGATGAGTTTGCGACTTATTTTGGACGCTTGGCAAAATAAAGTGCTTTCACCATGAGACAGGGTTTAGAAACATTCGCCGCCCCGGCTAAGCTCAATCTTTTTTTGCACGTCATAGGCCGAAGGCCAGATGGTTATCATTTGCTCCAAACAGCATTTGTTTTGGTGGATTGGTGTGACGATTTAAGTTTTGCTGTACGGGCAGATGGTTGCATTGTTCGTCAGACGCCTTTCGATGATGTGCCTGAAGATCAAGATTTGTGTGTACGCGCCGCACGGCTTTTACAGGCGCATACCAATTGCTCTTTCGGTGCGGATATTTACCTAAATAAAAATTTGCCTATGGGGGGCGGGTTGGGAGGCGGGAGCTCGGATGCCGCAACCACTTTAGTGGCGCTTAATGCGATGTGGCGAACCGGGTTGTCAGCTCAGCAATTACAGCAGCTTGGCTTGCAGCTTGGTGCCGATGTGCCTTTTTTTATTTTTGGGCGTCCCGCGTTCGCTCAAGGCATTGGTGAAGTTTTTGAGCCGCTTGAGGTGCCACAGGCATGGTACGTTATAGTGCATCCAGGTGTTCATGTGCCAACAAATAAAATTTTTATGGCCGAGGACTTGACGAGAAACACTAAACCCATCAAAATATCGGACTTCGCAATACACACAACACGAAATGATTTGCAGCCGGTTGTTATGGCGCGCTATCGTGCGGTGAGTGAAGCGATGGGCTGGTTGGCGCAGTACGGGCTGGCCAGGATGACAGGATCAGGCGCTTGCGTTTTTGCGCAAGTGACAAGCGAAGAACAGGCGGACGCAATTGTTAACGCATGTCCTGAAGTGTGGCTTGCAAAGAAGGCTCGAGGGCTTTCAAGGCACCCGCTTTATCATCTCGCCCATTCGAGTAAAACAGATTTCTTGGGGAGTCGCCAAGTTGGTCAAGGCACCGGATTTTGATTCCGGCATTCGAAGGTTCGAATCCTTCTTCCCCAGCCAAATAAAGAAAAGGCAGGCTGCCGGCGCCTGCCTTTTTTTTTGACAGTTTTTCCCCTTTTGGAGAGTAAGTCATGGCCTATGGCAGCATGATGGTCTTTACTGGCAACGCAAATCCCAAACTAGCAGCAGATGTTGTTCGGCGTCTCGGCATTAATCTTGGCGCAGCCACAGTCGGACAGTTTTCAGACGGTGAGGTTAACGTCGAACTGCTTGAAAATGTGCGTGGTAAGGACGTCTTCATTTTGCAGCCCACCTGCGCCCCTACCAATAACCATTTAATGGAGCTTTTGGTACTGGTTGATGCCTTAAAGCGTGCTTCTGCAGGGCGCATTACTGCTGCAGTGCCGTATTTTGGTTATGCTCGTCAAGATCGTCGCCCACGTAGCGCGCGTGTGGCAATTTCTGCAAAAGTTGTTGCTAATATGATGCAATCTATTGGGGTACAGCGTTTACTAACAATGGATTTACATGCAGATCAGATTCAAGGGTTTTTTGATGTGCCGGTAGATAATATTTACGCAGCGCCGGTGTTGCTGAGTGATTTGGATAAGCAGAAATATGACGACTTGTTGGTTGTTTCTCCTGATGTAGGGGGCGTTGTACGGGCTCGTGCGTTCGCTAAACGGATGGAGTGCGATTTGGCGATTATTGATAAACGTCGTCCCAAAGCCAATGTTTCTGAAGTGATGAATATCATCGGTGAAGTACGGGATCGTACTTGCGTGATTATGGATGATATTGTGGATACCGCTGGCACGCTTTGTAAAGCGGCAACTGCGCTTAAAGCAAAGGGAGCTCGGCGTGTTTTAGCGTATTGCACACATCCTGTGTTGTCTGGTGGGGCTGTTGAGCGTGTGAGTAAGTCCGATTTAGATGGCCTTGTGGTAACAGATACCATTCCCTTATCGACTGAAGCTAAGGCATGTTCACGTATTCGCCAAATTTCTGTTGCCTCTTTGTTAGCAGATACAATGCTGCGTATTAGCAACGAAGAGTCTGTAAGCTCGCTTTTTATGGAATAATCGCGAGCTAGAAATTTTTGCCGCTTAAGGCAATTTCTGAGCTGCTTGGTCGCGAGCAGCTTTTCTTTTCACTTTTGGAGTTTAAAATGCAAATTGAATTTAATGCCACCAAGCGCACACTGCAGGGCACGGGTGCGAGCCGCCGCCTGCGTGTAGCCGGTAGTGTACCGGCCATTATCTATGGCGCTGGGCAAGAAGCACTCGCTGTGACTTTAGATCACAATCAAATCTACCATTTGCTTAACAAAGAAGCTTTTCATTCTTCTTTGTTGACCGCTAATGTAGAAGGTAAAAAAGAAACTGTGATTTTGCGTGACGTACAATGGCACGCTTATCGTCCCCTAGTTTTGCACTTGGATTTGCAACGTGTTGATCCCAAAGCCAAGCTTCATATCAAAGTGCCGTTGCATTTTATCAATGCAGATATTTGTCCTGGCGTGAAGCTGCATGGCGGCATTGTTTCGCACGTTACAACAGAGATTGAAGTGAGCTGTTTACCGGCTGATTTGCCTGAGTTTATTGAGGTTGATCTGCAAATGCTGGATGAAGGTGCATCGCTGCCTGTTTCTTCTCTCAAATTACCTAAAGGCGTTTCTGTAGCTGCACATGGTGATGATGATGCTGTAGTTGCTACCGTTATGAAAATACGTGGCGGCGCTGCAGAGGATGAGGGAACGGCTGCTGCAGCACCATCTCAAGAAGCTTAATATATTGATCTGTCGTCCAGGTGTATGCTTATGCAACATACCGCGCCTCAACTTGTTATTGGCTTAGGTAATCCTGGTGGTCAGTATGCCAAAACCCGGCACAATGCCGGGTTTTGGTTTTGTGAGCGCCTTGCTGACGAGTTGGGTGTGCGTTTTAATTTTGAATCTCGTTTTCATGGTTACGTGGCGCATTCTAAAGAAGCCAATGTATGGCTTTTAATGCCGCAGACTTTTATGAATCGCTCTGGCTTAGCAGTGGGCGCGTTAGCGCGGTTTTACCGTATTTTGCCAGCGCAAATGCTGGTTGTGCATGATGAACTTGATATTCCCCCGGGGCAGCTTCGGCTAAAATTTGGAGGGGGTTTGGGTGGGCATAACGGCTTAAAAGATATTACCGCTCATTTAAGTACGCAAGATTATTGGCGGCTTCGTATTGGTATTGGCCACCCCGGTGATCGTAATGAAGTGGTTAATTACGTGCTTAAGCCGGCTCGAAAAGAAGAACAGAATCTAATTGATAGTGCTTTAGACCGTGCGCTGTTGGCTTGGCCCACGCTTGCAAAAGGGCAGTGGAATGCTGCCGGCACGGCACTGAATGTGCGCAATCCTGGTTGATGTAGCCGGTTAGTGTTTTTGGACTTGAAAGCCGCTTTGATCCAAACTCTAAAATGATGTGTGGTCTTGTTATAAAAGGTCATTGCCGCTAAGAAATCTGAGTTTTCAGACGAGTTTTTAGTGTTAGTAAATGGGAGCCTAGGGGCATTTTGGCGATGAAGGTATCCCAGTCAATTGCGTCAAGCGTGTTTTTGACCAATAGTCCCAGTTCTGTATCGCCTTCCATTGATAGGCGGCGGCTAAAAAAGAGGGTGTCGGGGTCTTCTTCACGCAGTGCTAGGGCAATAAAGTCCCGGGTATTGGCGCGCAGTGTCAGGGCGGGTTGATCTTGTGCAGGCAAAGGGCGAAAGCAACCGTTGACCATGCCAAAATGTAGGCTGAGCCCGGCATCTTTAACGCATAAGCGTAGTGTGTGACCTTCAAGCGGGGCGAGGGTTTCGCGAGAAACAATGCGATTCAATCCGGCATTGAGCGCTAAGGTGAGCGCTAAGCAGGGTGGGTGCTGAGGCAGGCGTGAGAGCAGCTTGGGTAGCACAGAAGGCAATGTGAAGGCGGGTAATGTCAGCATGGTGTATGTGATTCGAGTCAAAAGAGTGAGTCAATTGTACGTAAAATGACGGTTGATGATGCTGTTTTATAGCAAAATGCGTTCAATTCCGCCATTATTCGCTGTTTCTACATAGTTTTCCAGCCAGTTTTCGCCCAAAATGTGGCGTGCCATTTCCACGACAATGTATTCAGCTTTTATTTCGGCGTCTTCTTCGTAGCGTGATAAACCTTGCAGACAGCTTGGGCAAGAGGTTAGGAGTTTGACAGGGAGATCCGATTGTTGAAGCCGCAACTGTTTTGCGCCTTTTTCAATTTCTTCTTGTTTACGGAAACGCACTTGTGTTGAAATGTCTGGTCGGCTTACCGCAAGGGTGCCGGATTCACCGCAGCAGCGTTCAGACAGGGTCACCTGCGTGCCCATGAGCAGGTTGGCCACTTTAATGCCGGGGACCTGTTTCATAGGGGTGTGGCAGGGCTCGTGATACATATAGTGCGCGCCACGGGAATTTTCAAGCCGAAGCCCTTTTTCAAGTAGATATTCATGAATATCGAGTAAACGGCAGCCGGGGAAGATCTGTTCAAAGCGATATTTCAGCAGCTGATCCATGCAGGTGCCGCATGAGACGATGACCGTTTTAATGTCCAGATAATTGAGCGTATTGGCCATCCGGTGGAAAAGTACCCGGTTTTCCGTGGTAATTTTTTGCCCTTTATCATCTTGCCCGGAAGCGGTTTGAGGATAGCCGCAGCATAAGTACCCCGGGGGTAAAACGGTGGTAGCGCCCACATGGTAAAGCATGGCCTGTGTGGCCAGGCCGACTTGACTAAAGAGGCGTTCAGAGCCGCAGCCGGGAAAGTAAAAGACCGCATCGCGTCCCTCCAGCGGCAAGGCCGGGTTGCGAATGACCGGCACGGTTTGCGCGTCTTCAATGTCTAACAAGGCGCGTGAGGTGCGTTTGGGCAGGCCGCCGGGCATGGGCTTATTCATAAAGTGAATGACCTGCGCCTTCATGGGCGCCCGGCCCAGCGTGGCAGGGGGGTGTTTGACTTGTGATTGAATGAGCTTAAATGACTTGGCCAGCTGGTAGCCTAATCGTTGTGCTTGGTAACCCCATTCAATCATGCCCTTGCGCAGGAGTTTTATTGCGTTGGGATCTTTGAGCGTTAAAAAGAACATGCCGGCAGCGCTGCCGGGGTTAAAGCGTTTTTTGCCCTGTTTGCGCAGCAGGTTACGCATTTTGATGGAAACATCGCCAAAATCAATATCGACCGGACAGGGTTTTTCGCACTTGTGGCAGACCGTGCAGTGGTCTGCGACGTCTTCAAACTCCGCCCAATGCGCCAAGGAGACGCCGCGCCGGGTTTGCTCTTCGTAGAGCAAAGCCTCAATGAGGAGCGAGGTGGATAGAATCTTATTCCGAGGCGAATACAGCAGGTTAGCTCGGGGCACATGGGTGGAGCAGACTGGCTTACATTTGCCGCATCGCAGGCAATCTTTGATGTTGGCAGAAATTTCGCCAATCTCGCTTTGCTCCATGATGAGTGATTCGTGTCCCATCAAATTAAAGCTGGGCGTGTAAGCGTGGTCTAAATTGCTGCCGGGCATGAGCTTGCCCCGGTTAAAGTGCCCTTTGGGGTCGATGCGTGCCTTGTAGTCCCAAAATGGCTGAAGTTCTGCCTCGGTGAGGTAATCAAATTTCGTAATCCCAATGCCATGCTCGCCCGAGATGACTCCGCCCAATTGACGCGCCAGCGCCATGATGCGGTCAACCGTTTGGTTGGCTGTTTGCAGCATGGCGTAGTTGTCAGAGTTGACGGGAATATTGGTGTGGACATTGCCATCGCCCGCGTGCATGTGGAGCGCAACAAAGAGGCGGCTGCGCAGCACATGCTGGTGCAGGGCTTCGATTTTTGCGACGGTTGGGCGAAAAACAGTGCCACCAAAGATTTTGTCTAAGCGTGGTTTAAGTTCTTGCTTCCAGCTGGTGCGCACGCTGTGGTCTTGCAAGGCATGAAAAAGCGTGTAGCCCGGGGTTTGGGGCGTGTTTTTGTTAAAGACGACACCCACATTATGAAGATCGTTATCCGCTTGTGCTTTTTCGATGGGCGCATCTAAATTTTCTAATAACCATTGCCAGCGCTGGCGCAGTTCTCGCACATAATCAAGCGCAGATTGGCGCCGATCGCCAATGAGATCTTCTTCGTGGACGGAGGAGTCATCGGTATGTAATGGCAAGGCCCCTTGCAGAAACTCTTCCAGAACGTCACACAGTGCGAGTTTGTTTTGTGTAGAAAGCTCAATATTGATGCGCTCAATGCCGTCGCAGTAATCTCCCATGCGGGGCAGGGGGATGACGACGTCTTCATTCACTTTAAAAGCATTGGTGTGGCGTGAAATAGCGGCGGTGCGAGCCCGGTCAAGCCAGAAGTTTTTACGCTGCTCTGCGCTTACGGCAATAAAGCCTTCTGCTGAGCGGGCATTGGCCATGTGGATAACTTCTGAAGCCGCGTACATAACGGCATTTTCGTCGTGCCCCACAATATCGCCAATTAACACCATTTTAGGCCGACCGTGGCGACGTGCTTTTGTTGCGTAGCCAACCGCACGTAAGTAGCGCTCATCCAAGTGTTCAAGTCCGGCCAGTTGCACTTGCGCCAAATAGCCAATGCCGCCGGGTTTGAAGTAGTCCGTGATTTCAACAATCGCTGGCACGGCGGTATGGACTTGGCCGAAGAATTCCAAACAGACGGTTCGTGTCACCGGGGGCATTTTGTGAAGCACCCAGCGGGCGGCCACGATGAGACCATCGGTGCCTTCTTTTTGAACCCCGGGGATGCCGCCTAAAAATTTGTCGGTCACATCTTTGCCCAAGCCGACTTTGCGACAACTGGCGCCGGGCAGGGTGAGAATTTCTTCACTCAGCAGGCGTCGATTTTCGCCATCGAAGCGGCTGAGTTTGAACGAGACGGTTTCTTGCTCGTGGATTTTTCCAAAATTGTGGTTGAGCCTTTCTACTTCCAGCCAGTGGCCGTCTGGCGTCACCATTTTCCACCAGGCCAGGTTATCGAGCGCCGTGCCCCACAGGACGGCTTTTTTACCCCCGGCATTCATGGCAATGTTACCGCCAACGCAGGAGGCATCTGCCGAGGTGGGATCTACGGCAAAGACGCGCCCGGCAGCTTCTGCGATGTCCGAAATGCGGCGCGTCACCACCCCGGCCCCGGTCCGCACTGTGGCATAGGGATCCTCTGTGCCCGGCAGGGTGAGCATTTCCACCTCACCCAAGGCCAAGAGTTTTTCTGTGTTGATGACGGCGGAATGTGCATCCAAAGGCACTGCGCCGCCGGTGTAGCCGGTGCCACCGCCCCGGGGCACAATGGTGAGCCCTAGTTCAATACAAGTGCGTACAAGGGGGGCGACTTCTTCTTCTGTATCCGGGTAGAGCACAACAAAAGGGTACTCCACGCGCCAATCGGTTGCATCGGTGACGTGTGCAACACGGGCATGGCCATCAAAGCAGATATTGTCTTTCCGGGTGTGGCGAGCCAGTGCATGAAAAATTTGTTTGCGTTTAGCCCGGGCATGTTCAAAAAAAAGATTGAAGGTGTCGATAGCCTTTTGTGCTGCGCTCACCAGTTGTGCGACTTTTTCGCTACGTTTGCTGTCCTCATGTGCGTTTTGTGCCCGGCGCTTTTCAACTTCCCGCAGGCGGTGTTCAAGCGCTTGTACCAGCGCTGTGCGGCGTTTGGGATTTTTGAGGAGATCGTCTTGCAAATAAGGGTTGCGCTGCACGACCCAAATATCCCCCAGCACTTCATAAAGCATACGTGCCGAAAGCCCTGTTATGCGCTCGCTGCGCAGATCCTGCATGATTTGCCACGCTTGTTCGCCCAAGAGGCGGCGCACAATTTCGCGGTCTGAATAAGAGGTGTAGTTGTAGGGGATGTCACGCAAGCGGTTTGTCATATCAAGTGGCCGGGGCAATTAGAGGCCGGGATAAGGATTCTAAACGATCTACGTTTAAACGCCCATTTCAAAAGACTTTATAAGCAAAAATGCGTTTTGCGGGTGCTTTATGGGCACGGGGGGCGCTTAAATTTGCTGTATTCTTGATTATATTAAACTGTGAAGCTATGGATATTTTTGCGCCAGCTTCTTGTATAAGATACTTGTTAATGGTGCCTTATAGATTGGATTGATGTTAATGAAAGTTCGGGCTCGGTGGTTATTTGTGGTGGGGGTTGTTGTGAGCGTGGCGTTTGTTGCCGGGGCTTGGCTAACGCGTCCCCAACCTGTCTTGGTTCAAGCTCAAAAGTTAGATCATGGCAGTGTAGAGATGACCGTGAGCAACACCCGGGCGGGTGAAGTGCAAGCGTGCCAGCGGACAAAACTGTCTACCATCTTGGGCGGGCGAATCGAATTTTTGGGCGTGAAAGAGGGCGACCGGGTTAAAAAAGGGCAGCGCTTAATGCAGCTCTGGAATGAAGATCAGTTGGCAGAAATCAGCGTGGCGCAAGCCCAAGCGCAGAGCGCAACGCAGCGTATTGCCGAGGTGTGTACTGCGGCGGCCAATGCACAGCGAGAGGCAGAACGCACAAAAGCGCTGCGTTCGCAGGGGTTTGTATCTATTGCGCGAGAAGACCAAACGCAGTCTGAAGCGCGTGCGCGCCAAGCGGCTTGTGAAAGCATGCGGGCAGATTTAGTGACCGCACAAACACGCGTCAAAGCCGCGCAGACCGGGCAGCGCCGCACCGTCATCATCGCGCCTTTTGATGGCACGATTGCGAAGATTTCTGGCGAATTAGGCGAATACGCCACGCCCTCTCCACCGGGCGTGCCGACGCCACCGGTCATTGACTTGATTGACGACAGTTGTTTGTACGTTAAAGCGCCGATGGACGAAGTAGATGCCCCGCGCATCCGCGTTGGTCAGCCGGTGAGGGTAAAGCTTGATGCGGTACCGAACAAAGTGTTTGAGGGAAAGGTCCGGCGTGTTGCACCTTATATCAACGCGGTTGAAAAACAGGCCCGTACGGTGGATATTGAAGTGGATTTTTTAGAGCCCAAATCGCAAGAAGGCTTACTCGTGGGCTTGAGTACTGATGTCGAGGTTATTTTGGCCCGTAAAGAGGATGCCTTGCGCGTGCCCACCAGCGCGGTGCGTGAGTCTAATCAAGTGATGGTGATTGGCCCCGATCAAAAGTTGATGATGAAAACTTTTAAGCCCGGCCTCTCCAATTGGCAGTTTACTGAAGTGCTCGAGGGGCTCGACCCGGAAGAGATGTTCATCACCTCTTTAGAGCGGGAAGGCGTCAAGCCCGGGGCCTTGGTGAAAGTAGAGTAAAGGTGCTTCGCAATCGGTAAAAATAGTCATACTTGGCAAAGCACCCATTAACGCGATAGGCCTCTTGTGTGTAAGAGGCATCGGGGGCCGGGCGCGAGGCGTTTTATCTATTGCCTATTGAGTAAATTTCAAAATAAAGCGATCTGTTTTGCCGCCCAGCGCGAAAACTTTTTGCTGATGCAGGTCTTCTTTGTGGCGTAGCAAATCGGATTCGGCTTGCAGCTTAAAGCCGGCCTGCTGGAAGGTTTCGAGTACTTTTTCGCGCTCTATTCTGTGCAGGGCCTTGTTGTCTTGTCCTTTGTCGCCAAAGTGGTCAATCACCAGCACCACGCCATTGGGCTTGAGGGCGGTCTTCATCATTTTCACAAATTGAAGGGCTTGGCCCGGGGCATTGTTGTAGATGTCGTGAAAGGAGGTGGAGAGCCAGAATACATCGACAGACCGTGCGGGCAGCGTCAATTGGGCAACGTCTTGCCCCAGGTCTTTCATGTTGGCGAGACGGCCCAGGCGCTCTTTGTATTCCGCTTCCAGTCCTTTCACCACGTCGTAGATGTAGGTGTCGTTTTGGGAGAGCACGCGCCCTTTTTCGCCCACGGCATAGGCCAATAGCTCAGAGACATAGCCGCCCCCGGCGCCGATGTCGGCCACGGTCATGCCGGGGGTGATGCCGGCAAAGGCGAAGAGTTCGAGCGGCTTGTAAGCGGCGTCGCGTGCTTTATCTTTAGCCGGGCGGCCGGTTTGTTCCAGTGGGTTGAGGTTTTTAGTCGCGGGTGCGCTTTCTTGCGCGGCAGCTTGGCTGACGGGTGGCGTGATTTGTGAGCAGCCATAGCTTGCAAGCCCGGCGGCAACTAAAACAGAGAGCGAAAGAAGTTTCTTTTTCATGCGTTGATCCTTTTGAGGTTTAAAAAGGCGCAAATGGCTGCGCTTGTGAATTTAATTGTTTGAGAAAAACGGGCGTCTTTAGTCCTGTGATGTGATTTTAAGATTGCGAAAATACCCGGTCGTACCGTCATCCACCCAAAGGCCAATCGCCCCTTGGCGGCCGGGGTAACTTAAATTGGGCACTTCCAGCACCGGGGTTTGGTCTACAAAGGCCCGCAGGGTGCTGTTTTGGATTTCAAGGCGTAGCTTATGCCAGCGTTCGATGGCCACGGGTGCAGCTTTTTCGTACCGGTTTGGGTATGTCTGGCGCAGTGTCTTCCAGTCTCGACCGGGGATGCTGATGTATTGCACGCCGTATTCATTGCGCGGTGCGGGCGGGGGCGGGTTGTTTGCTGTGCCATTGGTCATGCGTAAATACAGCGCTTCAAAGGTTTTGTCTTGATCGTCCAAATGAAATGCGATGCCGACAAAACCCCGGACATCCGCCGGCCCTTTGCTGTTGATGCGGGCTGCCACATCAACTTCGATGGTGCCGTTTTTAAACGAGACGGGCACCTTCGCATAACTTGCCCCATTTGCGGTTCCATTTTGTTCTAGTAGCGCTTTTTGTGCCCCGGGGGTGAGTTCCACCGCCAAGGCGTCTTGTCCTTGAAAAGAGGTCGCTTGAATGTCCACTAAATGGGGTTGGAGTCCTTCTGAGGTGTTTAAGGCCCAATACCCCGGTTGGCCTGGGTTGATTTGTGCGCAAGCGCTCAAAAGCGCCATGCTCATACCCAAAAGGGCAAGACGGGCCCGGGCTATTGAGTGTGGTCGCATTTTTGAAGGGCTGAGGTTTTGATGCTGCTGAAAAATCATGATGCCTCCCTGTATTTGGCTATATTTCAATTACGACTTTGCCTCTTGTGTTGCCTTGGGCAAAGTAACGTAGGGCTTGCTGAGCTTCATCGAGCGAAAACGTTTGAGCAATTCTAGGGATGTATTGCAAAGCCTGCATTTTTTGACCCAGTTGATTTAAGGTATCTCCATCTGAAAAAGTGGCGACGCCCTTTAAGCGTACTTTCGCTTGGGCAGCGGCTTTCGTGTATTTGCGAAACATCAGTGGCATGAGCAGTTTGATGATGCCCGGGGGCTGCATACCCATGCGTAACATGTCTTTAAAATCGGTCATAACCTTGAGCGAGACGATTGTGCCGCCTGGTTTGAGTAAGGGCAGAGATTGCATGAAAACCTCGCCGCCCATGCCATCGAGCACCATGTCATAGGTGCTGTGCGGTAAATCGTTTAAGGGTGTTTTTTGATAGTCGTACAGCGTTGTTGCGCCTAGGGATTTTAAGTATTCAAAATCATGGTGATTGGCCGTGGTGTCTGTGATGGCGCCACGCTCTTGCGCCAAGCGTAATGCAGCCGAACCAACGCCGCCCCCGCCGCCGTGGATGAGCACCCGTTGCCCGGCTTTGACTTGAGCTCTTGCTAATGCCAGATTGGCGCAGAGTAGGGCTAGCGCAGATGCAGCGGCTTGGTCAAAGCGCCAATGAGCAGGTTTCGGTGCCAGCGCTGCTGCATCGACTGCAATGTATTCGGCCATCGTGCCGGAATGGACAAGCCCGGTGTAGAAGAAGACTTCTTCGCCCACTTTCCAATTGAGCACGGATTTGCCAAGGGCTTCGACCACCCCCGCGCCTTCCACCCCCAGGACAAACGGGGGCTTGATGGGAGACATCATTTTCATCTCGCCACTCGCAATGTGAAGGTCAGCCGGGTTAAAAGCGGCAGCTTTTATGCGAACGAGTACTTGATGTGGCAGGGGTTTGGGTGGGGTCAGCTGCATAAGCTGTACCCCCTCTAAGTTATTTTTATTAAAACGAGTCAGGGCAAGGGCTTTCATTCTGTACTTTTTAAAAATGGGGGAGACGTGGTTTGTGTCGAAAATAGTAAGAGAGTGGCTAATTTATGAAATAATTTGTCATTAATCAAACGCATAATTTTCATGGCTCATGCATAAAATTAATTTAAATAAGGTGGATTTAAATCTTCTGCTGCTTTTTGATGTATTGATGAAAGAGGGTAGTGTGTCTAAGGCCGCGCAGCAGTTGGGGCGAACCCAGTCTGCCGTGAGCCACGCCTTGGCCCGGCTTCGAGAGCAATTGGGCGACCCGCTTTTAATCAAAGTAAATGGCCGCATGCAGCCCAGCCCTTATGCGGTGGAGCTTGTGCAGGAAGTCCGCCCGATTTTGCGCAGCATGGAGCGGGTGCTCAGTCCGAGACAAAGTTTTGAGGCGGCAACGTCGACGAGATGTTTTCGGCTGGCGGTGCCGGATTTTGCTATGAATCTTTTTCCGCATCTGCTTAACCGCTTGCATGAAGAGGCGCCGTTTGTGCAAATTGAATGGCAAATTCCTAAAAAAAGCACGCTTTTAGATGTTGCAGAAGGTTTGTTAGATTTGGCTTTGCTGCCGGAGGTGATGTCCCGGCCAGAGGGGGTTGCCCATGCGCCTGCGGGGTTTTTGAACTGGGCTTGTTTTATGCGGGCCGGGCACCCGGGCTTGGCGCGCTGGGATTTAGCGCAATGGCGTGCGTGGCCGCACATTGTGGTCGACACTGGCGACATTGTTAAAAACCCGGTGATTCAAGCCACCGAGCAAGCGCAAACCGAACGCCGAACCGGCATGATGGTGCCAACATTTGGCGCAGTTGCGCCGGTGCTGAGTCAAACCAATATGCTGGCAACTTTACCGGCCATTGTGTTGGCCGATGCGATTGTGCAATTTAAGCTCGATGTGCGCCACGTGGCGATTGACATTCCACCCATGCCGCATGTCATCGCCTGGAGCGCCCGGCTTAATAAAGACCCGGCTAGCCAATGGCTCAGGAATTGTTTTACTCAGGTGTTTCAAGAAAAGTTGGCGCAGGCGAATCATTTAGCTTTCTTTTGTGTATGAAGAGCGCTCTTTTGGATGCCTAGATTTATTTTAAGCGGGCGAAATGCACCGTAATTCACGGTCATATGATCGCTCAGCATATGACTGGGGACGATTGATTGTTAGCGTGCATCGGGCGGTGGTGGGGGCGGCATACCGATAGGTGGGGGGGGAACATTGTCTGTGTAGGGAGATGTCGTTGCATTTTGATGAAAATAGCGTCCATCGGGTGGTGTGCTGCTTTGTTGGAAGCGACCATATACCGGTACGCGGTGCCCTTGGGCGTACATGCATTGGATGTATGCATTATCGTATTGCCTTTGGGAGCCGTGAGCAGAGGCATTTGCAGCTTCTGTACCTGAAAGTCCGCCTACGAGCAGCCCGGCGCCGGCGCCAACCGCCGCACCTTGGTTACCTCCAATGGCAGCCCCTGCAACAGCACCTAATGCCGTACCTAAAACAGCACTGGAAACGCCAGCCGTGCTGGCCGCTTCAGCCGGGCTGGGAACGGTAAGTGATTTTGCGTAATGCTGGCACTGCGCGTCGTCGTAACGAAATTGGTCAAAATTTTTGTTTGAGCCCGGTAGCACCATGACAGAAGGGCCTCTGGGTACACTGATGCATGCGCTGGTCAGTAGCGCTGTGCTCAATGCAATGAGTAAGATTTTGGGTTTGATCATAGAAGCACCTTTAAGGGTTGCGTGCGGGGACTTTAATCCACGTCGTTGGGCATTGTGCGACATCAGGGTAATATTTTTCAAAGCTTGCGCAATAGTACCAATATGTGTGTGGTGCTCCGTTTGGGGCCGGGGACGTGTTTTGTTCAATGTATTCTGGGGGACCAGGATCTCTGACGATAACGGGGCGGCTTGGATAAGAGTAGACCAGCGGCGGCGGGTAAAAAATTGGTGCAACGGCGAAGGGTACCCAGAAAGGATCCACCCACACGTTAACACGCGCATCTCGCCAACCCCGGTGGTGATGTTCGTAAGCATTTGCCGGTTGGTTGATTAGAAATATGCTCAGCAGTGTCAGTAAAAGGCTCCACTTTTTCATAAATATTTCTCCCTGATTTTTACTGTGACGCTTGTCATCATTATAGTGGGGAGGCCGGGCGAGGGCGCAGAGAATTGTTTGTAATTATTTTTAACTGAAAGGAGATGTTTTGCAGAAGTTTTATCTGTAAGTTTAGGGCGATTGAAGAGGGGCTTTGCGGTAAAATTCACTGCTTTCGCGCGTTTAGAAGCCAATAGGTTTCGATGCGGTAAGGTTTGCACGCGGGTTTTGGTTATTTAATGGAGTGCTTTGGCGGTAAAAATAGATGAGTCTAACAAAAACACCTTTAAAACAAGATGATACACAGCGGTTTAGCGCACCATTGATTCAGCTCACCAGCCAGGTTTTGGGCGAGTTGCTGAGCTTTAAAAATCCGGCGGATGCCGTATTGTCGCGTTTTTTTAAAGAACACAAAGAAACCGGCCAACGGGACCGGGCTTTTATTGCGGAGCACGCTTTTGATGTGCTGCGACATTTGCGCGGGGCCAAACGATTTGCGGGTGCGCGGGCAACACCTAGGCAGCTTTTGCTGGCTTGGTGGGTACGCGGGGCCGGGGTGGCCGTTCGGCGATTGGAAGGGGCCATTAAATCTGAAGAGTTCAAGATTTTAGGGGAACTCAAAGGCCAGACTTTGCCGTCGATTACCCTCGGCGAACAGTGCGAGATGCCGGATTGGCTGGTTGAGCAGCTCTTGGCGCAAATGCCGCAGGCCGATTTGCTGGCTTTGGCTTTATCGCTGAATCAGCCCGCGCCGCTGGATCTTCGCGTCAACACCCTCAAAACGAATCGGGAAGCCGCTTTACTGGCCTTGCAGGCAGAAGGTATGGAAGCGCAGCCCACGCCTTATTCGCCCTTGGGGCTACGTATGCAGGGCAAACCCTCGGTTAATAGAGGTGAATTGTTTAAGACCGGCGCCATTGAGGTGCAAGATGAAGGCAGCCAATTGCTTGCCTATTTGGTGCAGCCCAAGCGAAGCGAGTTTGTGGTGGATTTTTGCGCAGGGGCGGGCGGTAAAACGCTGGCTTTGGGTGCGATGATGCGCTCGACCGGGCGTTTGTATGCCATGGATGTCTCTGAAGGGCGTTTGATTAAGTTGAAAGGGCGCATGTCCCGGGCCGGGCTTTCAAACGTCCATCCCACCTTATTAGCCAATGAGCGCGATGCAAAACTCAAGCGCATGCTGGGCAAGGCAGACCGGGTGTTGGTAGATGCGCCTTGTACTGGCCTGGGCACCTTGCGCCGAAATCCAGACTTAAAATGGCGCCAGAGCCCAGAAGCCGTGCTGGAAATGAGCGCCAAACAGTTGGCGATTCTAACGGCTGCCGCACGACTGGTACGCCCGGGGGGCCGTTTGGTCTACGCCACGTGCAGTATTTTGAAAGCTGAAAATGACGACGTGGTCGATGCCTTTTTAGCCGCGCACCCAGATTTTAGTGCGGAGCACGCGGGCGAGATTTTAGCGTCCCAAGGCATTGAGGGTTTGGAGGCGCAGGCCCGTTTGAATCTTTCTCCGCTCGCGCAGGGTACGGATGCTTTTTTTGCCGTCGTGTTCGTCAAGCGCAGCGCCTAAGTTTGGTGTGGATGCATCTGTATTCTGCCGGGCCGGGCGCGCGGCGTTTAGATAGGGTGGCGTTTGTATGGGCTTAGAAGACAAAAGCTTTCTAAAAACGCTGCCCGAAACGCCGGGCGTTTACCGCATGATTGGCGTGGATGAAGCGGTGCTTTATGTGGGTAAAGCTAAAAACCTCAAGCGTCGGGTTTCGAGCTATTTTCAAAGAACGCTGAGCAGCCCCCGCATTGCGCTGATGGTGGCCCAGATTGCGCGGGTCGATATTACGCTGACGCATTCCGAGGCTGAAGCCTTGATCTTGGAAAACAACCTCATCAAGAGCTTAAAGCCGCGCTATAACATTCTGTTTCGGGATGACAAGTCTTACCCCTATATCGCCCTCACCAACGATACCTTTGCCCGGCTGGCGTACCAGCGTGGGGCGCTTGAAAAAGGCGTGCGCTATTTTGGGCCTTACCCCAATTCTGGCGCGGTGCGCGAGAGTATTCACTTGCTCCAAAAAGTTTTCCAGCTGCGCACCTGTGAGAACACCGTGTTCTCCAACCGTTCCCGGCCCTGTTTATTGCAGCAGATCAAACGCTGCACCGCGCCTTGCGTGGGGTTGATTGACCAAGCTCATTATGAAAACGATGTGCGCATGGCCACCCTTTTTTTAAATGGCCGGACAACGGAGGTGCTCGACCGTCTGGGCACTCAAATGGAGGCCGCTTCTGCAGATTTGGATTTTGAGAAGGCCGCGTTTTACCGGGACCAAATTCGTTCCTTGCAAAAAGTGCTGCACCGTCAGCATGTCGATAGCAACCGAGATGAGGATGTCGACATCCTCACCGTGGTGGAGGCTGACGGCATGGTTTGCCTTAATCTCGCCATGGTGCGCGGGGGCCGCCACTTAGGAGACCGGCCGCAATTCCCGTCCAATGCCAGTGAAATGACGGGGCTGGATGTTTTGCTGGCCTTTGTGGAACAGCATTACGGGGAACAAGCCTTGCCCGCCCGGCTTTTGGTGGATGTGGACCCGGCGCCGGTGCGGGCGCTTGTAGAGGTGCTGGGCATGGCGCTGAGCGTGGCGCCTGCGCGGGGCGAGGGGGAGCGGGCTTGGATGACGATGGCGCAAGAAAATGCGCGTCAGGCCCTCACCGTCCGGATGCGGGCCGGGGACCGGGTGCAATTGCGGCTAGAGGCTTTGCGAGAGGCTTTGGGGCTGGACACGGCTCCCGCGCGTATCGAATGTTTTGATATTAGCCACACCCAGGGCGAGGCAACAGTGGCCTCTTGCGTGGTATGCGAAGCGGGCGAGATGAAAAAGTCGGAATATCGTCGCTACAACGTCACCGGCATCAGCGCTGGGGATGATTACGCTGCCATGCGCCAAGCCTTGTTGCGCCGTTACGAGAAAGTGGCCGAAGGCGAAGGTGTGGCGCCGGATTTAATTTTGATTGACGGCGGCAAAGGGCAAGTGAGCGCCGCCCGGGCCATCTTGGGCGAGCTGGGCTTAGACGCCTTGCCCATGGTGGGCGTGGTGAAAGGAGACGGGCGCAAAGTTGGGCTGGAGCGCTTAATTTTTCCGGATGAGCGTCCCCCTTTGTCTTTGGGCAGCGAGCACCCGGCTTTACATTTGTTTACGGAAATTCGAGACGAGGCGCATCGCTTTGCCATTACCGGCCACCGGGCGCGGCGAGGGAAAGCGCGCATTGGCTCCAAACTGGAAGATATTCCCGGCATTGGCCCGGCGCGTCGCCGTGCTTTGCTTGCTGCACTGGGGGGATTGGAGCATGTGAAGCAAGCAACGGTAGAAGATTTGTGTCGTGTTGGGGGAATTAGCCGTAAAATGGCCGAATCTATTTATAATGCTTTTCGCTAAATTGTTATTTCTTTTATGAGTCTGAATATTCCAAATACGCTCACGTGGGCCCGTATTGCATTGATACCGCTTTTTGTGGGCGTGTTTTACGTGCCTGATACGGTGCTGAGCATGGCGCATAAAAACATCATTGCAATGAATTGCTTTGTGTTGGCTGCCGTCACAGACTGGTTTGATGGCTATTTAGCACGCGTGTTAAAACAGACTTCTGCCTTGGGCGCGTTTTTAGACCCGGTTGCCGATAAGCTGGTGGTGGCCGCTGCTTTAATTGTGTTGGTTGGCCTGGGCCGTGTGGATGCTCTAGTGGCATTTGTGATTATTGGCCGGGAAATTACCATCTCGGCTTTGCGTGAGTGGATGGCAAAAATTGGCGCTTCGGCCAATGTGGCGGTTGCTGCGGTTGGGAAGTTTAAAACAGCGGCACAAATGCTGGCCATTCCCATGTTGCTTTTTAATGGCAGTTTTTGGGGCATAAATTACGCTCAGCTTGGGTATTGGCTGATGTACAGCGCAGTTGTGCTGACTTTATGGTCCATGGGGTATTACTTATACCGGGCAGCCCCTTTGCTGAGAGATTAGGTTTTGAGTACTCATAAAAAGGGCCTGAGCCGTGCGCAGGCCAATTTGGTGTTATTGGGCGTTGCCGTATTGTGGGGCGTGGCTTTTGTACCGCAAAAGATAGCCTCGCAGCATATTTCCGCATTTGCATTTACGGGCATTCGTTTTTTGGTAGGCGCTTTTTTGCTTTCTCCTTGGGTGTGGGCAGCTTGGCGCCGGCGCGTTCAGCAAACGCCGCTCATGGATGTGCAAGACTTTAGAAGTGTTGCGCTCATGGGGACTTTGCTTTTTTCAGGTGTAGCAATTCAGCAGTTTGCGGTGGGTTATACCTCGGTAACCAATGCCGGGTTTATTACCGGGCTATACGTGCCCCTAGTGCCACTCTTGGCATATGTGCTTTATCGGCGCAAGCCGGGAAAAGGCGTTTTACCCGCAGCCACTTTATGCGTCGTGGGCATCGCGCTCTTAACCTCCCCCGCCAGTGAAAGCGGTTTGCCCGCACTGCCGCAGCTCAATTGGGGCGATATCTTAATCTTGCTCACCGTTTTACCGTTCACTTTGCATGTGTTGTGGATTGGCAGTGTTGCCGAGCGCATACATGAACCTTTACTTTTAGCATTCGGACAATTTTTAATCTGTGGAGTGGCCGCATCGGCGTGCGCTCTTTGGTTTGAGTCGATTAGCTGGTCTGCTATTCAAACCGCTTTTTGGCCCTTGGTGTGGACCAGTGTTGGCTCCGTTACCTTGGGTTTTACCGGGCAAGCCATTGGGCAACGCTACGCCCGGCCCGCAGAAGCGGCCATTATTCTCTCTGCAGAAACCCTTTTTGCCGCTCTGGCCGGGGCTTTTTGGCTGGGCGAGCGTTTAAGCATCTGGGGTTATTTGGGCGGCGCCTTAATTTTTGCCAGCATCATCTGGGTGCAACGTGTGCCCGAGGATGCAAGCAGCACACCGGCTAATCATTAAGGTTTGAAGGGTGTGTAGCCGGGGGGAGACCGGGCTGTGGGCTACCACAAGGCGATCTTTAAAGAACGCATGAAGGACGCATTTCTCCGGGGTTTTAGCCATGGGCAGCGTATCGCTCCTGGGTATGACCGGGGTGCCGCATAGCCAATCTTTAGGTTTTAGATTCAGCCGATGTACTTGTCACCAGCGTGGGCCCAGCATCATCCCAATCTTCCAAATAAGGGGCTGAAAGTTGATGCCCCATGTCGGCAATAAGTTCGCGCAGCTCTAATCTTTCTAGCCAGTGCTCGGGGATGCATGTCATTCCCCACATTGCGCCAAGCAACTGCCCGGTGATGGATCCTGTGGAATCGCTGTCACCGTCATGATTCACCGCCAGCAACACTGCCGAGGCAAAGTCTTTCGCGCCTAAAGCGCAATAAAGCGAGATTGCCAGCGCCTCCTCTGCCACCCAGCCTTCACCCAGTTTGGCCAGCGTGTCTGGGCAAGCTGCAAAACGATGACGGCCAAGCAGCCTGAGGTCTATTGCCCCGTCGGGTGCCCGTGGGTGAGGCCAGCGGCTTCCGCAGCATCCTGAAAGCTGATTTCAGAAGCATGGGTTAAGCCGCTAGCGTCTTGAATCAGCGCAGCATGTAACAAACCTACGGGGCAACGCGCATCACACCGCCACAGCCCTTACTATCATTGTCAGCCGGTTCACCCGGGTTATCCATTTGCTGCAAGGCTTTTAAGCACGTGATGCCAGGTGCACGCTGCGCAAAGAGGCCTTTGTTTAAGACCAATCCACTGTCAAGACCAATACTTTGCAAGGGATGGTGGATGCCTTGGGTCAGTAACCAGCGCTGGTAAGCATAGCTAATCACTGAAGGCGTGTGGCAGAAGCCTCTGCTGGCATAGCGCTGTAAAGCCTGCAGCATGTCTTCTGCCGTAAAGAGCGTCATTTGCGTGTCATCCGTAATTGCCCCAACTCGGCCGTAAGCAGGCATGGATGCGGTCTGCGCGGGTCTCGGGAGATGGATCTGATAAATGATGGGTAGGTTTCATAGTCTGTTAGTCACCTAAAGAGATAGGGTTTGTCGAACAGTCTAGCTTAGCGTGTGGGCAAAAGCATCGTTTTTTGATGTTTTGCCGGGGGTCGTGCTGACGCCATTTTCTTAAACATTTAGTCAGCGTAATTTATGGTTCAATTTTTATCCGTGTAAAATACTTAAACGATAATAGAAGGCCGCCATAGTATGAAATGATAATAAGGAGTAAGGTAATAAGGTAAAACTCCACCGGCGGTGGCATAAAGATTTTTTTTATCACGAAGCTAGCAAGGATTAAAAAAAGTACAAGTGTTATCGCGGGCCAAAGAGGAGGATAAACGCTAATTTTAGTGTAGCAATTGCTGCAACGGGTCACGAGAGCGCTATCGGACGGACAATATTTGAAGTAGTAACGAAATGGGAAGCAATGGCTGCAAACTGGGCAAGTGGGCATGTTTTAATTTCTCATCTAATGAGTAATGGGGGCGAATACTTAGCGCCGGGAGTTAGGTCTTATTGCGCAGCTTGCGCGCTGCAGTCAGGGCTTGGCAAAGGGCTAGGGTGTTTTGGTGTTGAGGTATTTGCTTTTGTGCCCGGTTTTTGAGGGCGCCTAGTGTGTAGGTGTTTTTGAGTAAACCTCGGGCGAAGAGGAAGAGGGCGTTAAATATGAGCTGATCGAGGTCTTCGTTACTTAAAGTTTTGTGGGCAGAAAGCTCGGTGTAGCGTTTTTGGCTGCGGCGTATAAGTTGCGCCTCGTACCGGCAGCTTGGGCAGCGGATGCAATCTGCGTCGACGTAGAACCGGAGGCTTTCGTACCAGTATTGCTGTTCTTTTGCAAAAAAGATGAATGGGCGGTTGCATGTTGTGCACAGGCGTTTGGCGTCAACGTAGTATTTTCGTGGAAAGATGGAGTAGTTCTGCTTCTCTGGGTTTGCGATCAGTACGTTCTCTGGAAATATTTCGCTCCGGTGCAAATAATATGAGAGACTCGACCGAGGTTCGGGCTCTGGAATTTGAGTACCTGAGTTGTGTGGCCTGGCGCCGTAGCGGGGGTGGCTGACGTATGTCATCTCTTTGGAGCGAACGCGGTGTTTGGACATTTTGTGTATATCTCTAGTCGGGCGGCACGAATGCCAGGGCCTGATGCCGGGGGGGTTAGAGCCTTGCTTATGAGCGCGAGCCCGTTATGGGTGGATATTTGAGTTTTAACTGTATCAAACCTCTTGCCATCTTGAAACTTCGTGCCGGAAAGGGCGTGTATTTATTTTTGTGCGCTGCGCCGTTCAGTGCCAACGAATAGGGTGCGGTTTTCTGGATTGACGGTGTACTTTACCTCGGTACCGGGTGGCACAGATCCAAACGAGACGCCATTCACAAAAACGCTGCCGTCTTTGATTTCGATTTTGTCGCCAGCAAGCTGCGCAAGACTGGCGCTGCCAGATAGCGTGATTTCTTTATTCGCACCGTTGTGGTTTACAGAAGAACTTGAAGTGTCGCCGGACGAAGGCGTCGTTACCGAAGAACCTGAAGCGCTGCCGGACGAAGACGTCGTTATCGAAAAACTTGAAGTGCTGCCGGATGAAGACATAGATGATGCGGAATCCCCGCATGCAGATATAAAAACAAGGCCTGCCATGGCAATGATGAGTTTGAGTGGTGGCATGTTTGCTTCCTTAAATTTGAGTGGTAGGGGCGCTGGGCGCGTTCTAAGCTTGGTGCTAAGCGGTATCCGGTTGAATAAGAGCTCAGGCACCGGGTATGACAAAAAATCGCTGCTTAACGAGCTCGTTTCGTAGTTCTATGAGGCCGGTGAGTATGCTTAATGTATATAAAATTACGGTAAGTGGTGTTTGAATTTGTAAAATAGATAAGCTTAAAGCTGTAACCATTGCGATAGAACCTGCGAAGATCAGCATGTTTTCTTTGCGGGATATGCGACGTTCAAGTTTGCACTGACAGGCGTTGCATTGGAACTCAATCCGACTCCGCATTTTGTGAGGGTTCATGATTTTCATCTTCGGACCGAAGAATGGAAAAACGGTATTGCAGTTTGGGCAGCGTTCTTTGTACATAATATAAATAAACTCGGTGGCCAATGTTGGATCCTATAACACGCGCCGGGGTGTAGGACGGTTGCTCGCTAGTGTGATTTCTTTATTTGTACCGTTGTGGTTTACAGAAGAACTTGAACTTGAAGTGCTGTTGGACGAAGACACAGAGAATGAGGAGTTCTCGCATGCAGATATCAAAATAAGGCCTGTCATGGCAATGATGAGTTTGAGTGGTAGGGGCGCTGTGAGCTTTTTTGAAAGACGGGAGATTATAGCGCAAGGTGCCCGGCCCCGGGGTGGTGTGTGGCGGGGGCCGGAGAGGGGCGGTTTAGCGTGGGGTGAGTCGGCCTTGTGCTTGTAGTGTGAGCCCCATCTCGCGGATGCGTTGGTGCCCAGCTAAGAGGGAGGCTTTGTTGGTGTGGACGGAGCTGGGGCCGAGCACGAGGGGGTGTGGATGTTTGCGAGCGGAGCCGAGGAGGATGTGGGCTCCTTCTGGCCCGGCAAGGAACTGGATGCTTTGACCTTCGCCAAAAGTGAGGAGTTCTAGCGCTTCCGCCCGGCGATTGAATATGACGTTGCCTTTAAAGGGGAAGGCCCAGCACACATCGTGTTGCGTGGGGACGTGCCATTGCCACGTGGCGTGTGGCGCCAGGGTCAGCACCCAGTAGTGCATATCTTGGTGCGAGGTGATGGGGCTCTGCAAGTTGCTGTTTTGCGCGTGATATTCGCCTAGGAGGATGCGCAGTTCGCCGCCGGGCAGTGGGGTGGATTGCACCTCACCGGGGGGAATGTATTGGCCAAAGGCTTCGCCATCTTCTATGCCGGGCGGCATGGCCACCCATAGTTGGAAGCCGGTCGCCAGCCCATTGGTATCAAAGCTGCCTTGGTGCCAGGCTGCGCCGCCTGCGTTCATCCATTCCAGTCCCCCGGCTTTGAGTACGCCGTTTTGGCCGGTGGTGTCTTCGTAGCGTACATCGCATCCTGGCTGCCATGTGAGGGTTGCGATGCCGGAGTGTGGGTGCATGCCAAATCCAAAACCACGCTGGACGGGGGCATTAAAGAAATCGAGAAAAACAAAGGGCTTGAGCGCGTCACCCAGATCGGATGGGTCGATCAGCCGGGTGATGGGGCCGTGTTGTGAGCCGCGATGGCGGCCGGTGATGGGTTTTTCTGTAAACATGGTGCACCTCAATATTAAAAACAGGCGGTATGGCCGGGGTGGGGATTTATAAGTGTATGGGTTTTAAGTGAACTGCGTTTTTTAGTGCGTTTGCGTTGCCTCTGTTGCTCATGGAGGTTCCGCGTGCCCCGTGCAGTCGGGCGTGTGGTGCAAATAAAGTAGATGTCATTTGCGCCCGGCCCGGCTGGGTTTGGAGTGGCTTGGGTGTTTAGCGTAGGTTGCCTTTGGCAAAAGCGCCAAAGACGCCTTCTTTTTCAAATGCGCTAAAGAATGCGCCTGCGGCCGGGTTTTTATAATTGCCGAGCATGCTGGTTATCATGGGGGTCACTGTGATGATTTCAATGCCAGCTTTTTGGAGTAGATCGCGGCTGTTTTGTGCGCCGATTTTGGTGCAGGCCGCAGAAATATCGAGGAGGGCGACCACATTAAAGCCTGCTGCCTTAGCTGAAAGTGCCGGGGGCACAAGGCATACATCGGTAGTCAGCCCGCCCATAAGCAGATTCTTTTTGCCGGTGGCTCGAACGGCTTGTACAAATGTGGGGTCGTCCCAGGCATTGATGACGCCGGTGCGCTGAATGCGTGCTTCGTACTCAGCGGGCATGATTTCTTTGAATTCAGGCAGCAGCGGTCCTTGGGCTTCCGTTTCTAGGCTGCTGGTGAGTATTGTGGGTATTCCGGCATTTTTGGCAAACCGGGCGATGACGCGAGTCCACATTTTGAGCTGGTTACGCTCTTCTTCGTTCGTTAATTCGCCGGCCCAGCCGATGGTGCCCACTTGGTGGTCCACCAAAATCAGTGCGGTATTTTCAGGGGTAAAACGGGCGTGAAGGGTGTTGGGTGCCAGGGCTTTTTCTTGTTTATTGGGGCGGGTATTGGGTTGCGTTACTGCACTGGCTGCGAGCGGTACGCTAGATAGGCTTGCAGCACCGGCTACAGCGGCGGCGCTCGCTAGAAATTGTCTTCTTTCGATGCTCATGATGTGCTCCTGAGGTGGTTTATACGCATTGGAGTTTATTCATTGTAAAAATAAAGATAAATATTGATAATTGCTTTCACTATTTCATTTTTGCATTAATAGGTATGAAACCACTTTTGAATGATATTGCGCTGTTTGTGGAGGTTGTAAATGCGGGCAACTTCACGCAGGCTGCGGTACGTCTGGAGATGCCAGCTTCAACGCTCTCTCGCCGGGTAGCGGTTTTGGAGAAGCATATTGGTTTTAAGCTGCTTAACCGCACCACCCGGCGGGTGGAGACGACCGCTGAAGGGCAAGCGTATTACCAGCGCTGTCAATCCTTGGTGGAAGAGGCCGGTCTGGCGCATGAGGCCATTGTCGCCAACCGCACAACGGTGACGGGCACGCTGCGGCTGGCTTGTACGGGGGATTTTGCAAATCTTTATTTAGCACCTTGCATCAGCACCTACATTGAGGCTAACCCGGGTGTGAGTCTGGATTTGAGTTTAAGCTCTCGCGCGGAAGATTTATTGGCAAACCAGTTGGATATGGCGATTCGTTTGGGGCCTTTGCGTGATTCTTCTTTGGTGGCGCATCCATTGGGGACTTTGCAAGCCGGGATCTACGCAAGTCCGCTTTTGTTGCAAGCAACGCCTGCGGTACAACATCCACATGATTTGAATCGCTTGCCCTGTGTTCGTTTAGGTAATGCGCCTTCGGCCTCGACTTGGGTGCTTTCATCTGGCTTGGATTCAGGGGAAACGCAAACCTTTAGCATTGCTGTGACCGGGCGTGTGTTGGCTGGTGGCCCTCAAATTGCGATGCAGCTAATTGAACGGGGTTTGGGGGTGGGTTTGTTAGACAAACGATTGGCGCAGCCCCGGGTAGAAAGCGGTCATTTGGTTCAATTACTGAAGGACTGGCAGCCCGCACCAGTGCCCGTGCATGCGGTGACTTTGTCGCGCTTGATGCCCGCGCGGGTAAGGTGCTTCATCGACTTGCTCCGGCAAGCCTTGTTATGGGAAGGGGCGTAAATGCTGTAACGGGTGACTGAGCCAGCCCTAGGATGTAAGGCTTTTTACAGTAGCTTGGGGGAGATAACCGTTTTAAGGTTGATGATGGTGCCGGCTTGGAATGGGTGTTGTTTAAGGGTGAACCACCATAGCGCTGCTTTTTTGATGTCCCAGTAAGCGTTTGGATCTTGCGTCATTAAAAAAGCGGCCAGTTCTCCTAAGGTGGGTTGGTGGCCAATGAGTAGCAAAGCGTGCGCAGCGGGATGGCTCTGTATAAGTGACAGGTGCGTTTCTAAGTTGCCTTGTGTCGATAAGCCCGGGCTCAGCTCAAAGGGCCGGTTGAGCGCTTCAGCGGTTTGAACGGTGCGTTTTGCCGGGCTGCAAAAAATAGTGAGGGGTTTGGGGGCGTGTTGGTCTAGCCAGTGGGCAATTTTTTGGGCTTGCGCTTGCCCATGCAAGGTTAGGGAGCGCTGAGCATCGTCAGCGCCGGGGGCCAAATCTTGTGCTTGTGCATGGCGTAGAATTAATAAATCCATGGCATATGAGCCTCTTCTTAGGCGGTTTTCTTTGTCACGCAGTCAGGATCATCATTTTCATTGGGTTGAAGAATGTTTTTGAGTCCTTGTGCGTCGAGAATCCGGATATGTTTTTGCTGCACTTGGATGTAGCCATTTTCATGGAAATGTGAAAATGCGCGCGAAACGGTCTCCAGCTTTAAGCCGAGGTAGGAGCCGATTTCTTCCCGCGTCATGCGCAAATGGAATTCTGAAGCGGAAAAGCCCCGGGCGGTGAACCGCTGAGACAGGTTGAGCAAGAAAGCGGCAAGGCGCTCTTCCGCACGCATGGAGCCAAGTAGCATCATAACGCCTTGGTCTCGCACAATTTCTTGGCTCATGATTTTATGAAATTGGTGCTGTAAGGATTCAATTTCCCGGGAAAGGCGTTCGAGATCTTTAAAGTTGATCACGCAAACTTCACTGTCTTCTAGTGCGATGGCATTACAGGCATGTGTGGCGCTGCCGATGCCGTCTAAGCCAAGAATCTCCCCGGTCATTTGAAAGCCTGTCACCTGTTCGCGGCCATCTTCTGTCAAAATATCGGTTTTAAATGAGCCGCTTCTAATTGAGAAAATAGCCGTAAAATGGTCGCCCACACGATACAGGTTTTGTTGACGTTTTATCCGGCGGCGAGTTGAAACGATTTGATCGATTAGATTAATCTCTTGATTTGAAAGACCTACCGGCAGGCATAGCCCAGTTAAGTTGCACTGGGAACAGCTGACCTTAAGCGCTGTGTCGTTAGTAGGTGAATCGTCGTTTACTTGCATGTTGGGTGCTTTCTTATGGCGCCGAAACGCCTTTATTGTTTTGGTTAATGTGCGTTAGTTGCGGGAAACATATGACTTTTGATGTTGTAGCATATGATGGAAAATTGGAGAAGCTATGAAACCCGTTACGCCAAACGTAGTATTTAATCATGACCTAATTCGTCGGTTTGATGTGAACGGGCCCCGTTACACGTCTTACCCAACAGCAGATCGATTTGTTTTAACTTTTGACAATAAGGTTTTCTTAAAAAATCTTGCCGCTCGCCCGCAGGGGGATTTTGCCCGGCCCTTGTCATTATACGTTCACGTCCCTTTTTGTAACACAATTTGTTATTACTGTGCCTGTAATAAGATTATTACAAAAGACCATAGTCGTTCAGCAAAATATCTTGAGTACCTTGGAAAAGAAATGCGTCTAGTCAAAGCGCACTTGCCGGGCAAGCAGCGTGTGGCGCAGTTACATTTGGGTGGGGGAACGCCTACCTTTTTATCGCACGATGAAATGCGACAGTTGATGGGAATGATTCGGGAAAATTTTGAGTTACAGCCCGGGGGGGAGTTTTCAATTGAGGTTGACCCTCGTAAGGTAGATTTTGAAACGGTGAGCTTACTTGCGCAGCTCGGGTTTAACCGCATGAGCATTGGGGTGCAGGATTTTAATGGCACAGTGCAAAAGGCAGTTAATCGTGTGCAAAGCCTGGAGGAAACGCAAGTCGTTCTTGAAGCGGCGCGTGCAAAGGGTTTTGAGTCCGTGAGTATGGATTTGATTTACGGCTTGCCGCATCAAAGTGTGGCCAGTTTTGAACAGACTTTGGCGCAGATTGTCGCGCTCTCCCCGGATCGGCTATCTGTTTATAGCTACGCACATTTGCCTACCCTATTCATGCCCCAAAGGCGGATTGCAGATGCCGCATTGCCTAATGCAGAGGTAAAACTGCAAATCCTGCAACTGGCCATTGAGCGCTTAGAAGCGGCCGGTTACGTGTACATTGGGATGGACCATTTCGCTAAGCCGCAAGACGAGTTGACCATCGCGCAAAAGCAAGGCAGGTTGCACCGTAATTTCCAGGGCTATTCCACCCATGCAGATTGCGACATGTTGTCGTTTGGGGTTTCTGCCATTAGCAAAGTAGGTGCGTGTTATGCGCAGAATGTCAAAACGCTTGATGAATACTATGAGCGTCTTGACCGGAGTGAATTGCCGGTGCTGCGTGGCATTGAGCGTACCGAAGATGACATGCTGCGCCACGCCATCATCCAGGCATTAATGTGCCATTTTGAACTTTCAATGGCCGAGTTTGAAGGGGCGCTGGTGAGTGATTTTGAAACCTACTTCGCGCAAGAATTATCAGAGCTAAAACCCATGATGGAGGCCGGGCTGTTGCAAATAGAAGGTAGGCGCATCACCGTGTTGCCGCCCGGGCGTTTGCTAATTCGTGGCATTGCTATGGTGTTTGATAAGTATTTGCGGCTGAATCGTGAGCAAAAACGTTATTCAAAAGTTATTTAAATCGCGATGGCATTCGATCCAATCTATCTTGCAAATTTCCTCATTGGCTTATTGGGGGGCGTGCATTGCGCAAGTATGTGCGGAGGCATTGTAACGGCACTGAGTTTGCAGCCGGGCCAACCCAAAGCTGCCGCAATGAAAATTCATTTTGCCTATAGTTTGGGAAGAATTTCCACTTATACCCTATTGGGGGCTGTGCTGGGGGGCTTGGCTTCCATTCCTGCGCTGTACGAAGGCTTGCTGCCGGTTCAATTGAGCTTTTATGTTTTAGCACAATGTATGTTGATTGCCCTTGGCTTATACCTGCTCGGCGTAACGCACATACTGAGTTTTCTGGAGCGTGGCGGACAAAAAATATGGCAACATGTTCAACCCCTCACACGGCGGTTTTTGCCGGTGCGCACAACGCGACAAGCCCTTTTAGTAGGTGGCATCTGGGGGTTGATTCCTTGCGGGATGGTCTATAGTGCACTAACGACCGCGCTTCTCACCGGCTCTATCACACGTGGGGCCGGGATGATGCTGGCTTTTGGGCTGGGCACGCTACCTAACTTAATGCTAGCCGGTATGGCTTTTACTCAATTTCGTGGTTTTACGCAAAATAAATGGGTGCGGTGGGCCAGTGGCTGCTTAGTAATGGGATTTGGCCTATACGGCTTATGGACGATATCTGCCCGTGCAAGCGGCCTTTGGCAGCATGTTATGTGCTAGGTGGGCAAAATTAATCGACCCGAGTCAGCGTGCTTTGGCGTGTTTAAAATGGCTGATAAAAATCAAAATGGAATATTTTCAAACTGTTACAATTTGGCATTCCTCTTAAGGGAGTTCTGTTATGCCAATTCTTTTGGAAACTACGCCAAATGTAGATATTGAACTTCTTGAAGAGCGGCATCAGCATTTCGTTCGTTTGATTCACGCGTTAGAAAAAGTGTCTGTTCAAAACCGGGAAGAGGTGAGATCGGTTTTTTCAGACATCATGGCTTACGTGAAGCAACATTTTCTGGCAGAGGAGCATCTGATGCAGGAAATGAATTACCCCAATGGCAAAGAGCATAAATTGGTACATCAACACTTTGTTGAGCGAATAAGCCTGCTTTACGAGCAGTTTGAGCGAGGTGAAAAAATCCGGGATGAGTTGCTCAGTATGCTGAAAGCTTGGTTTGTTCTTCATATTCAGCATGAAGATATGGCCTATATGTATTTTTATCGCCTAATGTACGATGCGACTTAGGCGCTATGCTTAAATCTTTGATTATCGTTGATTAAGTTAGCTCACTAAACTTATTCAATTATTAATCGCTGGGCTTTAATTTGACCTCTATTGCAATATTTGCAATTGCAAAATGGTTTTCTCCCTTTTGCCTCTGGATAATATCGCCACCCTGTCAATTTTGGCGATGGATAAATTCTGGATATTTGTTTGGGTAACACCTTTTTTAAAATTATGACCTCAAGTCCCAAGGGATATGAGTGATTCATAACTGTGTTTATGGCCTCGTTTGCTGTCATTAAGATTTTATCTTCGTTATATTTTCCAATTTCCACAATCTCATCATCGTCAATGGTAAATTGAATACAGATATAATTTTTTATGCCTGTTCTACGAAGTTCTCTTGCCCATTGATGGGAAAGAGAAAAATCTTTGAGGACGGGAAAGCAATAAAGTCCCTTTTCTCCATTATGGCGGCGATTTAGTTTTAGTCCATTTTTTTGGATTAAATTTAATTTTCTTTCATCTGCAATGTGTACAAAGGTTGCCATTATTTTTTGCCTAATGTTGATGAAACAATATACAGACTGCTAACCGAAGCGGGTTAGTCTGCGTGAGAGGGCGTCGAGAATTTTATGGATTCGACGAAGGCTCATCCGGAGTGAGCTTGTCCTTGACTTTACTAGCTGCGGATTCGACCCTTTGTGCGGCAGAACTGGCACCTTTGGCGATCCCTCTTGCCGCCGCTTTAACGCCGCGCGTTGTTGCTCTGGCGGCAACCCGGGCACCGTGTGCGGTAGCTTTTGCTCCACGCTTCACACCACGGACTGTAACTTTAGCGCCGTGCTCAACTGCATGCTCGACCTTTTGAAGGACTCCCGGATTTTGTTGCTCCGCATCGCTTGCTTGGCAAGGCACCGAACAGATTAGACTAAAAATAATCGCTATCAAAGTTAAATGGGCACGCATGAAATATCCTTTCTCGGAAGCATTCTCCCTGAGCCGTCGAGGCAACCGTACCTTCGGACGCTTAATACCTAAGCCACCCCGCCCCTCGGGGCGTGGTGCCGGGGAGCCAACAATGTGGCTTTTGGTTGT
>RRZU010129983.1_pt1 | contig 34972 bp, 26 predicted proteins | sample 2165561 | NCBI WGS metagenome assembly RRZU01 (sample SAMN10456909, study PRJNA506462) | wastewater metagenome | isolation source: wastewater sludge | place: USA: Moscow, Idaho | reverse complement strand
TGGTATACCAATGGGTGTTACGGCTTTGCCTGAGGGCTTCACTATCATGTCTATTCCTCCTTCAATGGAGCCTACATTTCTGAAGTTCGACTTTATGTCTCTTCTTAACATCGATATGTTCTTTATTGTAATCCTGCTTGTGTTTATGGATTTATTTAATACAATTGGAACATTGGTTGGAGCTGCGGCAAAGACTGAAATGATGGATGAAAAGGGAAATATTCCTCACATGAAAGAAGCATTATTGGCTGATGCCATTGGAACAAGTGTGGGTGCTATGTGCGGAACATCAACTGTTACAACGTACGTTGAAAGTGCTGCGGGTATCGCCGAAGGTGGCCGTTCGGGACTTACCGCATTTGTTGTTGGTATTTTATTTTTGGTTGCATTGCTCTTTGCTCCTGTATTCCTTTTGGTTCCAAGCGCTGCTACAACGGGTGCTTTGGTAATTGTTGGGGTATTTATGATGGAGTGTGTCCGCAAGATTGATTTCTCGGATATGACTGAGGCTTTGCCTGCTTTTGTAACCATTATCGTTATGGTTTTGGCTTATTCGATAGCCGAGGGTATGGCGATGGGTATGATGAGCTACGCGATCCTAAAATTACTTACCGGAAAGTATAAAGAAGTATCTATTACATTATATGTTCTCACAGTACTCTTAATACTGCGTTACATGTATTATTAAATTATTGTATCTTTGCCCCCATGAAAGTATGTATTGCGGAAAAGCCCAGTGTGGCTCGTGAAATTGCAAAGGTTCTGGGGGCAAAGAACAGTTCTAATAAAGGCTATATCGAAGGTAACGGCTATCAGGTTACCTGGACATTCGGCCATCTTTGTACCCTTAAAGAGCCTCACGAATATACGCCCGACTGGAAACGCTGGTCTCTCAGCTCCTTACCTATGATTCCTCCCCGTTTTGGAATTAAACTTATTGATTCGCCTTCGTATATTGAGCAGTTTCAAATTATTGAAAAGCTGATGCAGAATGCCGACGAGGTGATAAACTGTGGTGATGCCGGGCAAGAAGGAGAACTTATCCAACGCTGGGTGATGCAAAAAGCCGGAGTTACCTGTCCGGTTTCCCGTTTGTGGATCTCTTCTCTTACGGAAGAGGCCATCCGCGAAGGCTTTCAGAAACTTAAAACACAGGATTCATTCAACAAACTATACGAAGCAGGTCTTTCGCGCGCTATCGGCGACTGGCTGTTGGGTATGAATGCAACTCGTTTGTACACACTTAAGTACGGACAGAACAGGCAGGTATTGTCCATCGGACGGGTACAAACCCCTACCCTTGCACTTATTGTAAACAGGCAGACCGAGATTGCCAACTTTACCCCGGAGCCTTACTGGGAGTTGAAAACAATCTATCGCAACACGACCTTTTCGTCTACCAAAGGAAAGTTCTCCGACAAAGTGGAGGGCGAAAACTTCCTTACGGTTGTTAAAGAGGAAGATTTTGAAGTAACCGATACTTCCGAGAAGAAGGGAAAGGAGTTTCCTCCCCGGTTGTTCGACCTTACCTCGCTGCAGGTGGAGTGTAACAAGAAGTTTGCTTTCTCGGCAGATGAAACGCTGAAACTTATTCAGTCGCTCTACGAAAAGAAGGTTACTACCTACCCCCGTGTAGACACTACCTATTTGAGTGATGATATTTATCCCAAGATTCCTGCTACTTTAAAGGGTATGACCGATTACGCGGAGCTTACTTCGCCTTTGCTTGGCAAGAAATTACCCAAAAGCAAGAAGGTATTTGATGATACAAAAGTAACGGATCACCATGCCATTATTCCTACCGGAGTTAGGCCCAACAACCTTTCTGAGAACGAAAGAAAGGTATACGATTTGATTGCCAAACGTTTTATCGCAGCCTTTTACCCGGACTGTCAGATCTCGACGACTACGGTTATGGGTAAGGTTGGTAAAGTGGAATTTAAGGTTACAGGAAAACAGATTCTTGAACCCGGCTGGCGTGTGGTGTTCGGTGCCGAGCAAAAGGATCCGGATGCAGAGCCAACCGACGAGGAAGGCATATTACCCGAATTTATTAAAGGCGAACGGGGTCCGCACGAACCTGTTCTTGGTGAAAAGTGGACACAGGCTCCTAAGCCTTATACCGAAGCAACGCTCCTTCGTGCCATGGAAACTGCGGGTAAGCTGGTGGATAACGACGACCTGCGCGATGCGCTGAAAGAAAACGGTATTGGTCGCCCGTCTACCCGTGCGGCTATTATTGAGACGTTGTTTAAGCGCAACTACGTTCGCAAGGAGAAGAAAAATCTTATAGCTACGCCCACCGGCATGGAACTGATTGGCACCATACAGGAAGAGCTTCTTAAAAGTGCCGAATTAACCGGTTTGTGGGAAAAGAAGCTTCGCCAGATTGAAAAAGGGACTTATGAGGCCCGCACCTTTCTGGAAGAATTGAAGCAACTGGTGTGTCAGATTGTCTCCAACGTATTTTCGGATACCAGTGCCCGTTCCATTACTATCCAGGAAGCGGTAGCCGAAAAGCAAATAGATACAAAAGAGAAGAAAAAACCGGCAGCAGCCAAAGAGAAGGCTCCCAAAAGCGATGGCGCTCCAAAAGGAAAAGCGGCAAAGGAAAAAGACGTGGCTAAAAAGGATACAAGTCCGGGGTCGGAAACAAAAGCTTTGCCCGAGAATAATCTGCAGGCTCCCTCTGTTAAGTTGGTATGTCCAATATGCCACAAAGGGACCATCCTACGTGGAAAGATGGCCTACGGTTGTTCCGAATACAAGAGTGGTTGTACTTTCCGTATGGATTACAGCACTTACGGACCCAATCTGTCTGACGAAGAACTTGATCAGATTATCAGATCGTGACTCCACTCATCCAAACGGTCGGGTAGCGTATGAATAAAGTCTACGCGCTCCTCTGCCGTGAAGGGTGCGAACAGGTCGATCTGCAAATCTTTGCACTTATCCCGTAAATCACTGGCAAGGGGATAATACGAAGCCAGAACGGCCTGTGAAATATCGCCCCCGTAGGTTTCGCGAACTGCATCGATCTTGTAGATGTCGTTCTGACTAACGTAACCGGATTTGCACTCTATAAATACAAGATTCATCTCGTTGTTTAGCAGCACATCTATTTCGTTCTTCGTACGGGTATTATCCTTACCCGTCTGGAATATAACGCTTTGCCATACTTCACGCGGAGAAGGCTGCCTTTCGCTCCATTGCCTTACCTGATCGGCTACAAGGGTTTCCCACCAGCGACCTTCGAAGTAGAGGTGACAGCCATTGGTGCGTGGAATAGTAAGCAGCGGCTGATTGCCTTTGTACACATAGAGCGCTCCTTCATTTTGCTTGTAGCGCAGTTCATTTGGAAAGACTTGGGACGAAGGCAGGTTAACCAGGTCGCGACGGCAATAAACTCCAAAGAACTTCTGCAGTTTGGCATGCTCTTTTGGATATTGTTCGATAAAGTTCTTTATATCCACTGATGCACGAACATCATCTGCTTTGAGGTCCTTTACATTGTTGTATTCGGCCAGATAGTTACCGCTGAGCTGCAAGATCTCATCGTTATTCAGGATACTGTTCGTCGTTGTTTTCTCGAAAGTGTCCAGCCACACTATTTCACGTTGCTGCGTAAGATAAAAAGCTTCAGACTGATACTTTTGGACAACTTGGTATGCGCCGAAAGTCATCAGTTTAGTTCCTTCCGACAAATTGTAGGAAAAGCTTCCCTCATTTTCGGCATGAATCTTTTCGCACACTTCGGCAACCGACTTTGGATTATAGGGTTCCACCATATATATACGATGTTCGACTGATGAAGGTAGCAACGAAAGGATACGTGCAGGCAGCTCCCTGGTTTCCTCTGTGCAGATAAAATGAACCCTGTCCGGACCGAATTCCTTCAGTCCGTGATAAACAGACAGGATCTCTTTTCCCAATATGGCAATTTGATGTTTCATAAGCTTATATTAAACAGATGCGACCAATCTTCGCCAGCTTCAGGCATATAGGTTTTAAATCCCAATGAAGCGGCAGTTTCACAGTTTGGTCTGGCGTCATCTATTAAAAGAGTCTCTTCCGGACGAATACCCGCATCCTGAATCACATATTTAAAGATCTCGGGGAAAGGCTTTACCAGTCCCAGTTGATAAGACAGATAGCATTGATGAAAGTAATCGTCGGGCACATGTCCTTTGTACGAGAAACGTTCGCGACAAATAAAGTCCCAATGAATACTGTTTGTGTTACTCAGCAACATCACATTGTATTTTTCACGAAGTGCAAGCAACAGCTCCAGTTTGGCAGCAGGCATATCAGCCAGCATTGCAATCCACGCATCTTCGATCTGCTGGTCGGTAATCGTTTGGGAAGTCAGCTTTCTTATACCATCCCGAAACTCTTCGGGCGTAATACTCCCCTCTTCTATCTTCAAAAAAAGACCTTCCTGAAGGTAGGTGGTAGTTATCAACTCGCGGATGGAGCTCACACCGATTTCCTCGAAGGAAGCTATACAGCGCGGGCGGTTCAGGTTAATTAAAACGCCACCCATATCTACTAACAGATTTTTAATTTTCTCCATAGATTGCAAACTTACAAAAAAAACTTTATGCATCTTGTGTTTGTTTACTAGTTAAACTTCAAACATAAAGCTATGAACACAGTATTTGAAAAAGGAACAGTTATGAATCTGGAAAATATGATCGATTATTCCGAAGGTGGAGTCGTAAGTAAGCAAGTGATTAAAACTGATTCGGGCAATCTTACTCTTTTTTCATTCGATGAAAGCCAGGGCCTTACCGAGCACACCTCTCCTTTCAATGCAGTTGTACAGGTATTGGATGGTACAGCTCAAATATCCATCGACCGCATACCTCACATCGTTCATGCGGGCGAGACAATCATTATGCCAGCCAACACACCCCATGCGCTGCATGCGATAAAACGTTTCAAGATGCTACTCACTATGATAAAGGGTTGATTTGGGTTTGACTAATTTCCTATATAAAGAAAGTTCCCGGGAATGGTAATGCATTCCCGGGAACTTTCTTTTTCTTTTAATATGCTGCAGCCTTATTTCTTCGACAATGCCTTATCTACATGCTTAAGCAATCCATTGTATTCTTCTTCATTAAACAAGCGTGTTAAGTAGATAATGTGACCGTTTTTATCAATCAGCACATTACGTGTAATACCGGCTTTGGATTCGGCAAACAGGGTGAATATCTTTCCTGCCGGATCGAGACCAAGTGGATAAGTAACGCCCGTTTGTTCAGCGAATTTCAACACTGTTTCTACAGGCTCATCACGATCTACACCGATAAAGACAAAATTAGGATTGTTCTTATATTTCTGCCAGATATCATTTTCGAGATGCGGCATCTCCTTACGGCAAACACCACACCAGCTGGCTGTAAACTGCAGAAGCACCACTTTTCCTTTAAAATCCTTGGGCAAAAGTTTCTTACCATTGGTAAGTGTGATAGAGAAAGCCGGTGCTTTGTCGCCAACCTTTACAATATATCCGGTACTGTCTTTGGGCACAGCAGCTGTTATTCCTTTTTTTACAGGTTGCTGAGCAAATACGGCAGAGCTTCCCGCCATTAGAACCATAGCCAACAGATAAAATACTTTTCTTTTCATATCGATGCGCTTTAATATAACTAAATAAGACTACAAATGTAGTAAATTAACCTGGTACAGAAAATAGCACATAACAGGCATTCTTATACCATGTTTATGGTATATAAGCAAAAAAATTATCTTATTAGAAGCAATCCTTTCATTTTTCATTACCTTTGCTATTCTGTAAAGTGATATGCGTAACATATGAGATGGTGTTACAGCAAACAAAAATCAAATAGGTATTAAGAATAATGGAAGAATTTAGTTTTGAAGCCCGGGTGCTTAACACCCCATACGAAAAGCCGGATGTACATCATTCGCTATCCATGCCAGTGTACAATACTGCTGCTTACGAATTTGACACGGCAGAAGATATGGAGGCTGCTTTTTGTGGCCGTACAACCGACCATGCTTATTCGCGTATTACCAACCCTACTGTACAGTATTTCGAAGATCGGGTACGTACAATTTCCGGAGCCATGGGCGTTACAGCTCTGAATTCGGGTATGGCGGCTATCAGCAACACATTGATGGCGGTAGCTTATTCGGGATCCAATATTGTAACTTCCCTGCATTTGTTTGGCAACACCTGGTCTTTTATAAAGAATACACTTGGTGCATTCGGAGTGGAAGCCCGTTTTTGTGATCTTACCAACCCCGAAGAAGTAAAAGCACAGGTAGATGCAAACACCTGCGCTATTTTCCTGGAAGTGATTACCAATCCACAACTAGAGGTGGCCGACTTAAAAGCGTTAAGCGCCATAGGTAAAGAAGCTGGGGTTCCATTGATTGCAGACACTACTGTCGTTCCATTCAATATTTTCAAAGCAGCTGATTTCGGCGTGGATATAGAAATCGTATCCAGCACCAAATACATATCTGGCGGAGCCACAAGTACCGGAGGGTTGATTCTCGATTACGGCACATTCGACTGGTCAAGATCGACGAGGTTGAAAGAAGTGGCAGTCCTGGTTGGAAATACCCAGGCATTCACGTTCAAGATGCGTAAAGAGATACACCGTAACCTGGGTGCTTATATGACGCCACAGGTTGCTTATATGCAAACGTTGGGACTGGAAACCATGCAGATACGTTTCGAACGCCAGGGATCTACATGCCTCGAACTGGCTAAAAGACTGCAACAGGTCGAAGGAATTGAGTCTGTAAATTATACAGGTCTGCCGGACAATCCTTTTTATGCCCTTAGTACAGCGCAGTTCGGCAACTTGCCGGGAGCAATGCTTACCTTCGATTTGCCATCGCGCGAAGCGTGCTTTGCCTTCATGAACAAGCTAAAGCTAATACGCCGTGCCACCAACCTGTTCGACAACAAGACGCTTGCCATTCATCCGGCAAGTACCATCTACGGGACATTTACCGAAGAACAACGGAAAGACATGGATGTAAGCTCAAAAACAATCCGGCTCTCTGTAGGGTTGGAAACAACAGACGACTTGCTGAAAGATATAAAACAAGCCTTATCCTAAAAGCGATAAAATATGTCAAAGCCATTTATCCTTGCAGATAATCAAGACATCACCAAAGCCGGCATCCTCTTCTTACTGAACAGGATGCCCGGTTTTACCGAGCCCTTCGAGGCCGACAATAAGAAAGATCTGATACAGCAGCTTACGGCCCACCCTAATGCGGTAGTGATACTGGATTATACGCTGTTTGACATTGTAAGTGCCGACGAGCTTATTATTCTGAGTGAGCGTTTCAACGCGGCAGAATGGATTTTGTTTTCGGACGAGCTTAGTGAGGAATTTATGCGCAGAATTGTATTCAGCTCCGACAAATTCAGCGTAGTGATGAAAGAATGTACCAAGGAAGAGATAGAGGCAGCCCTGCAGTATACTATCCGTTCCGAACGTTTTATCTGTAACCGGATAACCAACCTTCTTCTTAGCAAAAAGACAACGGCGGAGAAACAAGAGAAAGTATTAACCGGTACCGAACAGGAGATACTTAAACTAATCGCTTTGGGTAAAACAACCAAGGAAATAGCTTCCGAACGTATCTCGAGCATGCATACCATCATTACGCACCGCAAGAATATCTTCCGGAAACTGGCTGTAAACAACGTTCACGAAGCCACTAAGTATGCCCTGCGCGCCGGTATTATCGATTCGGCAGAATATTATATTTAAGTAATTTCCCCTGCTATATATAACCACAAAATAAAGCAATCTTAAGGTCAGAACCCCTTATCGCTGCCTACTTTCACCCTTAAAGATACCGGATAGTACCCTTATCATTAATTATAATGATTAGCAAAGGGGCAATTAATAATCAAAAATAAAAAGTAATAAGTCAAAAAGAACAAGCAGCTACCAATCATAATAACTTATTTTGCACATGAAGATCTGAATAAATGGGAGAATCTATAAAACATTACTATGCAGAAAACTTATTCAATTTCATTTTTGCTTGTTAGTTTATTGATGTGGTCGGATGCAGTACTCGCGCAAACGCAGTCGTTAGGAGGAACAGATGGATTGGGGAGGGTGCTTCCACAGTACAAGGAAGCAGGTGCCCCCATCGGTAATGCCCGGGTAGCCATGTTCTACTTCTTATGGCAGGGAGATGCCTCATCCAAAACTTCGGAAAGACAGTGGGATTTATATGATATATATACAAAATATCCGGAAGTTTTTGAAGATGCTGATCACCCCAACTGGGGAAGTGGTACGGGTAATTATTATTTCTGGGGAAAACCAATTTACGGCTATTACCGGGGTGATGATTATTGGGTGCATGTAAGAAATATACAACTTCTGACGGATGCGGGAGTAGACCTTCTGGTAATTGACGCGACAAATGGAATTGCCTATACCCAGCAGGCAAATGTTCTGATGCAGGCGATGAATTCGGTACGTTTACAAGGAAAGAACCCTCCTAAAATAGTCTTTTACACGAACACCGCTTCCGGTAAAACCATACAAGAAATTTATGATTCATTCTATAAAGAAGGAGCTCCTTATTTTTATACGGATTGTTGGTATTACCTGGATCAGAAGCCTTTAATTATTGGAGTATCTGCCGAAACGAAAGATAAAAACTACAAAGATTTCTTTACAATCAGGGAATCGCAGTGGCCTACTGTCGAGCAGGTGGCAGACGGCTGGCCGTGGATTGAATTTGTTCGTCCGCAGAAAGTGTATTATAATCACCGGGGAGAAAAAGAAATCATAAATGTCTCCGTTGCCCAGCATCCCAATCCCGGTGCAGGAATGGGAGGTTCTGCCTTCTATAAAAATAAGGATAATTGGGGACGAAGTTTCCATAATGGTCGTCCGGCGGAGAATCCGGAAACCGATATTCTGTATGGATATAACTTTCAGGAACAATGGAATGTGGCCATTAAGGAACGCCCCCCGTTTGTATTCGTTACCGGATGGAACGAATGGATTGCAGGTAAATGGCCCAGTCACGACGATAATCCGGAACATTCGTGGTTTTGCGATCAGGCAAGCCCCGAATACAGCCGCGACATAGAGCCTACGTTTACAGCAGGCCTCGACGATCATTATTATATGCAGCTCGTTAGCAACATCCGGCGCTATAAGGGGGTCTCTCCTCTCCCGGTATTAAGTGCAAAGAAAACAATCAGAACGTTTGATGATTGGGACGAGGTACAACCCGAGTATTCGGATTATACCGGAGATGTACAGCATAGAAATCATCCGAGTGCTCAATCAGGGCCTTTGGTTACTAACGTAAACAATACCGGACGAAACGATTTCAAATGGATGAAAGTAGCCAGAGATGATAAAAATATCTGGTTTTTAGCTCAGACTGCCAACGAAATAACTTCGCCTTCCGGCAAACAATGGATGACTCTCTTCATTGACACAGACCGTTCCCGCAAGACAGGATGGAATGGATATGATTTCCGAATCCTGGCCGGGTTGTCTCTCGAGCACTATCATAACGGAAAATGGGAATATATGGGGGATGTGAACTATCAACTGGAAGGGAATAAAATGATGATTTCTATTCCCTTCAAAATACTTGGCATTCTACCGGATAAGGTTAACATTGAATTTAAATGGTCCGACAACTGGCAGAAGGAAGATCCTTTAGATTGGTATATAAATGGTGATGCCGCTCCCGGAGCCCGCTTCAACTTTGTTGCCGTATCATAGTTTCATTCTTTACTTAAATCCTGCTTTTCATCGTTTGCAAGCATAATTATTGTCCAATAAAGCCATTCTGTAGCTGATTGAAGTATTTCCGGGTTTATTGATGCCGAATTATCATTTGGATGATGATAGAAGCGCCCTCCTACTGCCCGAACATCAACACAAGGGTATCCGGATTTCATAAATACGGCACCATCCGTACGGGGACGGGTAAGGTATTGTGTACTTGAAACGGATAACCGGCGATGCACATACGATTTGTTTGCTTTATCAAGATAGGCTGCAAACCCGGGAAATGTATATCCATACGAGGCTTTAAGCATTTCGCCGGCACCTACCTGTTCCAAATTTAGTATCGCTTTAATTTTATCTTTAGGAAACAAGGGGTGCTGAATGTAATAAGTACTACCGGTAAGACCGGATTCCTCTCCATCCAAACTTAAAAACACCACACTTCGCTTAGGCTTGATTCCTGATTTGGCCAATGCTTCGGCTACTCCCAGCAATGCTGCTGAAGAAGTGTTGTTATCGTTTGCGCCTTCAATAAGAAACGGAATCAGGCCCAAATGATCAAGATGGGCTGAAATGACAATATATTCATTGCTTAAATCAGGATCGCTTCCTTTCACTATTCCGAGTATGTTTTTCCCTGTAGCATCCGGATTATAGGTAGAAACCATCTTAATGCGTGCTTTCTTTCCGGTAGCAAATGATGCTGATTTTTTTGTACTGTATATCTTTTTTACGGTTTCCTTATACGTTTTACCAGTTCCCTTAAAAATATCTTCTACCAGAGCTTCGGTAACGTGGCAATATACAAAATTGGGGTTGTAAACAGCATTAGGCCCCGGCACCCACTTGTAAAGCATACCAATGGCACCATGACTGGCTGCATTGGCAAGTTTTGTCTGATGCAACGTATGCTTGTACCAGAGGGCAATGGAATCGGGCTTCTGACTTGTATTTGGTGTTTCGCCTTCTACCAAAACAATTTTTCCTTTAACATCTATTCCTTTATAATCATCGTAACCTAATTCCGGAGCCGATACACCAAATCCGGCATAAACTACGTCGGCCGTAATGTCGCCGTTACCGGAAGAATTACCGGCAAACCAACCATCTGCCCAAGGGTATTGTTTGCTAATCCATACAGTTTCCTTTTTATTTCCTACTGTAGGAAAAAGGATTTCCATGGTACTACCCTCCTTTATTTCTACACAAGGATGAGGATATTCCTGTATATATGAGCCTTTGTCTCCTCCGGGAAGCAGTCCCCAAGCTGAGTAATAACCTTTAACAATCTCTGCAGCTTTTGCCATGCCCCGGGATCCGGCAAGTCTTCCTTCCAAAGAAGGATCAGACAATTGCTTAACATATCCGAATAATTTTTCGGAAGTAATGTGCCGATGCATTGCATCGAGATATGTTTCTTCTTCAGAAAGCTTAGAGCTGTCTGTTTGAAGTGGCTGAGCCATTAGTGCACTGGTAATCAGCAGAAATAAGGTAAAAAGTATTTCTTTTCTCATGTCACATATAATTTGAAGTACTAAAAGTACAATAGTTTTTGGAATAAAAAACAAGGAGATCATTACAATCTCCTTGTCTAACGTGTGTGTGTTTAGAATATAGTAAAAAGGCTAATCAGTAATAAGTTTATTCTGCGAACGTTCTGATTGAGGAATTGGCCAAATATATCCGTTGGTTTTTAATTCCGGACCCACACTTAGTTCTCCTACAGTACCCTTTTGCTTTACAATCGTTTCTGCCCGTCTTCTCTGATCAAAAGGACGAATAGCCTCTCCAACAAACTCAGCTCTCTTTTCATTATAGATTGCTGTTTTTAACGCATCACCAGAAAGATTGGCTACATCAATGGGGTCTGCGCTGGCCGGAACTGAACGTCTACGTACTTCAAGTAAGGCGGCTCTGGCCTTTCCCGGTTCATTGTTGTTATAGTAGCATTCGGATAAGTCCAGTAATGTTTCGGCATAGCGGAATAAGGGCACCCAATCGTCGAAAGTTACTCCATCAATGAATTTCTTCAGAATAACTCCATCAGTAAGACCAGAAATACGTGCGTCTTCAGACAATCCATATCCAGGGATATTCATTATATTACTTTGCTTATCAAGAACAATAGATGTTCCATCGTAGTAAAAGTAGCCAAGCGCAAATTGATTATCGGGATGGTTTGTGGATGACATGGGTAAAGAGAAAATAGCCTCTTCCGATATATAAGGTGATCTGAATACCGTTGTAACATTTGACAAAAGCTTATAGCCCTTCACTTTTTCGCCTGCGTTAATGGCATTACCCCAATCTTCCATAACCATGTAAACCCTCATTTTAAGCATTTCGGCAGCTCCCTGGGTTGCACGGGTTACCAAACTATAAGTATTACCTCCCGAAGGAAGCGCGTCGGATTCTGATAAATCGGCAAGAATCTGATCCAATACTTCTTTCGACGTGGAGCGTGCCAAGTCATTATTGGTAATATCACTTTCGGCATTCAAACGTAATGGAACCGATAACGCACTGCTTCCCATTTTGTAAGGCATAGTATAAATCTGGTGAAGATAATAATAACACATAGCACGTACAAATTTTGCTTCTGCAACGTATTGGTTGTATTTATCTCCGGCATATTCCTTACTTGCCTCTAAATTCTTGAGAAAAGTATTTACCTTATTTATTGTTAGATACGCATATTGCCAGGTCTGCGAGTTTTCCTGAGTGGTAAGTCCAACACTCATTTCGTAAGACATCAGCGCCTCGTATCCGTTTCCTGATACATTAACCATTTCGTCGCCAATATTGTCTATAACAATCGCCGCCTTACCTCCCATAAAATAAGGATCTTTTAAAGCAAGATACAAGCCTGTTACGGCGCCCTCCAGTCTTTCGGAATCCGTATATACATCATTTTCTGTAATATACAAAGGCGGTTCTTTTTCCAGAAAATCGGAGCAGCCTGTAACAGATAATAAACTGCAAAATAGCAATGAATATATAACTAATCTTTTCATACTCTTAATTTATTAAATTATACAATTCTTTTAGAATGTAATGTTTGCACCAAATGTGTATACTTTGGAGTTCGGCATGGTGTTTTTATCAACGCCACCCTGTAGAATAGCATTATCTGTAGTAACCAATGCTTCCGGATCTAAACCTGAATAGCTGGTAATTACGAACAGATTCTGCGCTTGAGCGTAGACACGAAGAGCGCTTATGCCAATTTTCTTTGACCATTTTTTTGTATCAAATGTATAGCCGAATGAAATGTTCTTCATACGCAGATAATCTCCTTTTTCAACCCATTGAGAAATAGGAAAAGCTGATCCGTTTGAATAGTTATCCCCATAAATTGGTTTTGCGTATTTAGCCGCATCTCCGGATGCTTTCCAGTAATTATTGTATACATCCATTGCATTGTTCCAGAAACGCATATCACTTAATGTGGCTGTGGTACCATTATATATTTTGTTACCTCCGGAGTACTGAAACAATAAGGAAAGGTCAAAGTTCTTATATTTGAAGTCATTGCTCCAACCTCCATAATAGGTAGGAAGTGTACCTCCGGCAATAATCTTCTTGATATCGCTTTCCATATAAGCTTCGCCATTGTCCTTTCTGAAGTACTTACCACTTTTTTCGAACATCATCAAAACTTCCGTGCCATCTCCTCCGATAAATATACGGCGACCTGTTTCCGGATCAATACCAGCTGTTGGTGTTACATAAAGTTGCCCGATCGAATATCCTGGTAATGTTATATTTGATTCGTTGGATCCGCTACCCCCGATAAGACTGGAAACGCCTTCGGCCAGTTCGTTTACCCGGTTTTTGGATGTAGTAATATTGAAAGACGTGTTCCATGTAAAATCGTCGGCTTTAACAACCTGAGCAGAAAGAGTGAGTTCAATTCCTGAGTTGGTCATCTTCCCTGCATTGGTTGTGATTTTGTTATCAGGAATACCTTTAGAAGGAGAAACCGGCACGTCCAGAATTAAATCGGATGCAATATTTTTATAATAATCGAACTCGACTGTAAGGTTATTAAATAATTGAGCCGAAAATCCCAAGTCCATCTTTGAACTTGATTCCCACTTCAGGTTTTCACTGTCGGCAATACTGCTAAGTTTATACACGCCTGAAGTTCCGTAATATCCGCTTGTATAGTACGATTTAGAAGCATACTCCTTTACATTCGTATTTCCTACAATACCCCAGCTTCCCTTAACTTTCAAATCGGTAACTACATTGCTGAAGGGTTTGAAAAATTCTTCCTGAGAGATACGCCATGCAGCTGATGCTCCGCCAAAGTTACCCCATCGGTGGTTTTTGCTTAGTGCTGAATAGCCATCGCGACGGAAGTTTAGTGAAAGCATGTATTTAGCCATATAATCGTAGTTGATACGACCTAAATAAGACAACAAGCTACTTTCTACAATTTCGTTTCCATATGGATAGGTATTGCTGAAATCTGCCTGATAAAGCTGAAACTTCGTATCTGCAATATCTGTACGGTATGCTCCCCAGCGATCGCGTTTCTTTTCGTATGATTCCATACCGGCAAGTACGTCAAAATTATGGTCTCCGAGACTAAAATTATACTGGGCAGTGTTTGTCCAAGTCAATGTCTTATTTTTAATCTGAACACTGTAAGCCTCACCATGCGTTGAGTATCCATCTCCCATGTATGGGTTATTGAAACGCTTGTCGACCACGTTCATATAGTCAATTCCAAGCTGTGTCTTTAAGGTAAGATTTTTAATCGGAGTTAATTCGGCAAAGTAACTGGACAAAATACGAGCTACATCCGTTTCCACCTGACTACCATTTTCCAGCAAAGCAGCAGGGTTGGGATACCCGCTTACACGTACAGTATTCGGGGCAATACCCATTGCTCCTCCGTCGCCAAGATAGGCTGTACCATCTTCATTGTATGCAGGCATATTAGGAGGGAGAATTAGTGCCAGACGAGTATATCCTTCTGTAGCAAATACCCCTCCGTTACGACCTTTGTCTGAATATTTTGTACCAGAGTTTGTTGCATTCATATTGAAGCCAATCTTTAACCAGTCTGTTGCTTTTGCTGTAACATTGGCCGCACCTCCAAGACGATTGTAATTATCGTTTTTAATTACGCCCGACTGATCTGTATAATTTGCCGACAAATAATATTGAATTCTTTGCGTACCTCCGCTAATTGATACCGCGTGACTGTGCTGCAAACCCGTCTGAAAGACTTCCTTGGACCAATCAGTATCCACATAGCTGCCATCGGTAAGTTTCCACATATTATAGGCTTTATTGCCGTATGGGGATGTATAACCAGATGTTAATGACCTTTCGTCGGTTCCATAACGATTCTTGACAGTCAGGTTCTTGAAATCTACGTACTGCTGTGCGTTCATTACGTCAACAGTTTTACTTGGAACCGTAACCCCCACCCATGTATTGTAGGAAATCTTGGCTTTTTCCTGCTGTCCTTTTTTCGTTGTAATCAACACAACACCATTCGCTGCACGAGATCCGTACATAGCGGCTGCTGCTGCATCTTTTAATACATCCATCGAAAGAATATCCGCAGGGTTGATATCTGCCAGTGGATTTATGCTACCTGTATACGAAACATTTCCTGTTTGTACTGGAACTCCATCCACAACGTATAATGGTTCTGTTCCGGATGTAATAGAGGAAACACCACGAACTCGTACGATTGGAGCTTGCCCGACGGCTCCCGAAGTGGTGATAATGCTAACTCCTGCCGCACGTCCTTGCAAAGCAGTTTCAGCACTAGGACTTGGCATGTCTTTAAATGAATCTCCTTTAACCGATGCTACCGAAGCTGTTACCGTACGTTTAGTCTGTGTTCCATAACCAACCACAACCACTTCATCCATGGTAATTGCATCGTTTTTCATTTCTACATTAATTACTGCGCGACCTTTAACTGGTTCTATCAATGTTTCCATACCCAAGAACCTGAATTCCAAAACTCCTTCTTTGGTTACATCCAAAGAATACTTACCGTCGAATCCAGTTACAGTACCTGTAGATGAACCTTGTAAAATAACTGTAACGCCAGCAATCGGGCCCATTCCGGCCTCTGTTACCTCTCCGGTTACCCGGGTCTTTTGTGCTGAAACAAGGGTTGTTCCAACCAAAAACATGACTAAGAGCGATAGAATAAATCTTTTTGTAGCCATTCTTTTTTCATTTTAGAATAAAACTTATTTTTCTTGTGTGTAGATTATAATCTAAGTTTTGTTCCCTATGGAAAACCTGTACTACCTTGTCGCTTATTATTTGGTCTAAATATTATATACTATTTTACAAGTGTATTTTCAGAGATTTACTTTTGAAACTTCCGACATATCCATCATTGTAGTAGATACTAGTTTTACTGCATCACGCATGATTTCAAAATTTATCAGTTCAATTACATCACCCGGATGATGATATGGTGTTTTTTCTGTAGCTCCAAACGCATGCAAGCTGATTACAGGTATTCCTTTTTGGAAAAATACGGCTCCATCAGTTCGTGGTCTTGTAATAATCTCGTTTGCACCCAAACTGGTTCTGAACGGTCGTTTTACAAACGTATCATTTGCTTGTTTTACATAACTAAGCACATTCTCATACTTTTGAGCCGCGTTAGCACCAATTCCATATCCTGTTCCTAACATATCAATATTGAATAGAGCTTTAATGCTTTCAAGCGGAACTAGTGGATGGTCAACAAAGTACTGACTTCCCAATAAACCAGTTTCTTCGCCTGCATATAGAATAAATAATAGTGTTCGTTTTGGTTTATAACCCGAAGTAGCAAGTGCTTTTGCAGCTCCCATAATAATCACCGAACCGGAGCCATTATCCAATGCTCCTGGCATAAGAACGGGCATCATTCCCACATGATCCAGATGACCTCCGGCCATTATTACTTCTGGAGCAAGTGTAGCATCTGTCCCTTTTATCATTCCTACCACATTATAACCAATACCCTCCGGATGAAATGCTGTTACTGCCTTGATGTCGGCTTTTTTATTGATTGAGAATGACTGAGGTTTAAGAGTTTCTCTTATCTTTAATTTAGTTTTGTCATAATTTTTACCTGTACCAGCAAATATATCATTTACTACTTTTTCGCTAATACACGCGTATACAAAACCTTTATTCCATCCAGGATTCGGATTGGCTGTAGTCGAAATGTATAGCATTCCGGCAGCTCCATGATCTGTAGCATTCTTCATTTTATGAGAGTGATATTGATATGGCATCCATTTTTTCTGTAATACCGGATCATTTCCTCCGTAAGGGATATCCCTTTCACAAACAACAATTTTTCCTTTAACATCAATACCATTATAATCATCGTAATGTAGTTCCGGAGCAGTTATGCCATATCCGATATAAATAAGATCAATTCCTTTTATCTCTCCTGAGTCTGAAGTTCCCCCGGCCATATAGTCGTCAGGATAATCATATGTCTTCTCGACCCAATCATTTCCAACCGGCAGGTATAATTTAAAATATCCACCTGGTTTTACTTCTGTATACGGATGAGAAAATGATTGAAAATAAGTACCATTGTCTCCTGCTGGGGCTAATCCCCATTCTCCAAAAAGTTTGGCAGCATAGTGCGCTGCTTTTGTGTAACCAACATCTCCGGTTAACCGCCCTCGGCATTCTGCCGACACAAAATAGGATAACCATGTTCGTAAATCAGATTCTGTTACTGTGTGAAGAATTTTACTGGTTTTATCGTATTCAACCGTTTGAGATTGATTAGTACCCTGAGGTAAAACTTTCTGGCTTGTAGTACTGATCACTACTAGAAAAAGAATAAAAATCCTAAACTTTCCCATACTATTAATGTTTCTGAAATAAAAAACCTTTTATCAAGTTATACACAAGACAAAATAGTAAAACCTAGATTCGTAATCCACACGTTGCAAATTTATATACATTGTTATAATATATACATTTTAACAACGATTTGTTTCAATAATTAAATAAACAGTTTCATTGTCACTGTATTTGGTAATATATATTTACATTTAAACACAATACAACCCAAATAAATTACATTTTACAACTATAAATATTTAATACAATAACAAAACAACACATATTTAATTATATTACACAACATTATGATTAAATAAAAAAGATAAATCTATCATTTTTACTGTTTTTAGTTATAATACATATCGTATTGACGTATTTGTGTTTTATTTGCAAATACAAATACAATAATATTTAAAGCATGCCACAACTTTTAAAGCAATTTGAGTATTATTATTCACGCCTTTTATATTATCTTTAATTACAATCTCGAAATGATCCTTATCTTTGAATAGTTTAATAGTAACACGCTATCATTATGTTAAAATATCTATTTACACTTACTGCTGTATTGCTATGTTCGGTAACAGTGGTTCAGGCTCAGAAGCGTGAGTATGTTATTGTGGTGCACGGTGGTGCCGGGGCTATGAAAGGACTGGAAAACGATTCGGTAAAGGCAGCCCAATATTATGCTGCGCTGGACTCAGCACTTATAATTGGCGATAAAATCCTTTCTTCAGGTGCAGATGGTGCAGAGGCAGTGGTGGCTGTTATCAATTTCTTCGAAAACTGTCCTCTTTTTAATGCCGGGATTGGGGCAACCTGTACGGCCGATGGCACTTTCGAATTGGATGCTTCCATCATGCAGGGAAAAGATCTCATGGCTGGTGCTGTTGCAGGAGTGAAATATATTAAACACCCAATCAGTGCCGCATATGCAGTAATGACTAAGTCTCCGCATGTTATATTAAGTGGTACCGGAGCAGAACTGTTTGCCAAAGAACAAGGTATCGAATTGGTTGATGATAATATGTATTTTGCAACTCCCAAAACGATGGAGTGGATAGAAACTTTGAAAAAAGAGAGTAAAAAGAACGGAACTGTAGGTTGTGTGGTACTTGATACTAAAGGAAATCTGACTGCGGGAACCAGTACTGGTGGCATGTTTAAAAAGCGTTGGGGACGCATTGGAGACTCTCCGGTTATAGGTGCAGGCACGTATGCTGATAACAATAGTTGTGCCGTATCTTGTACTGGTCATGGAGAATACTTTATCCGACATGCCGTTGCCTATAATCTTTGTGCTCGTGTTAAATACTTGAAAGAGACTGTCGACAAAGCTGCCGAAGCTATTATTTTCAATGAACTAAACGAAAAAGAAGGAAATGGAGGATTGATTGCCGTTGATAAGGATGGAAATATCGCCATGACTTTTAACAGTGGGGGTATGTTTCGTGGCTATTTATATAAGGAACAGGGAAAGACTTCGGTTAAAAAGGGTGTGGGAATTGGTAAACTTATGAGTAAGTAATCACCGCCACCCACATTCGGGCAGCGGTGCAACTTATTTATTTGATCCCTAATTTTGCTTTAAGTTCTTTTTGCAAGGCATCTTTATGTACCATAATATAAATAGTCTTGGCCCTCACAAAACTTTCAGACATATTGAGATATCCATCGAATGCATTACGTTCTGCACCCCATGAATTCTTGGTAATATAATATTTAGTTCCATTCTGGTCTTTGGTAATTCCGGTAAGATGCATCAAGTGATCATCGGTTGTTACAAAAGATTCGTAGCCATTCTGGCGAACTTCGGGTGTTACTTTAACTTCAGGGAATGGTTGTCCGAACTTGTACGCTTCTTCCATGCGTTCTTTTTCATCCATTTTTTCGAAACGAGCCCTATCGGTAGTCGAATATTGGTCTACATTTTTCACTTCCGGATTAATGGCTACCCCATTCTTAAACGAGAATCCCTTTTCACTTACATCTCCATCCCAACATATTGTGTATCCACTTTTTAAGGCATTATCCATTACCTGTTCCATTTCATCCAACGGGATGTTGTAAATTTGTTTGTGTTCCCAGTTATCGGGAATTTCAAGTTCGAATTTAGTATAGTAGGGTCGATGCGTGTAGCTTCCCAATTCGATATAATCATCCATATTTAATCCTAATGAAGCTGCATAACTTTTTGGAGTGTATTCCTTTCCCTGGTAGGTGAATTTCTGAGGCAATTTACCCAAATAGGTATCAAACAAATTTGTTATCAGCTCGTTATACTCCGGACTTCGTTTCTTCATTTTAACAGCAACATCTGCTATCGCATTCAAGTACGCTGACAATTCGGTGTGATTGTGATGGTCGGATTCGTAATTGATACCCGTATAGATTTCTTCAGGAACAATTCCTACCTGGTCAAATGCATGCATAAAGGTGTGAGAAAGACTCCCCTCTCCTATATTGCCTCTCCCTTGTCGCATGTAGTTGTCCTGAAGTTGATTCATATACTTCTGACGAACAATAAACATTTCCGAAAGGTCATAGGTTCCTTTTCCCATACGCAATAGTTCTGCCTCCATAAAAGAGGCAGTAGCAAAACACCAGCAAGTACCTGATGACGCCTGATTTTTAACGGGAGTAACCGGAATTTTGGTTACCTCGGTAAATTGATAACCCTGTCCAAATGTACTTGCGGCCGAAAATACAAGCGCACAAGAGAGAATTAATGATTTCATATAATTACAGGTTTTAATAGTTCATTGTTTCATAAAAAAAACAAAGATACTGAATTGTATATTAATTTCTGCACTTGTACGTCCATTAAACAAACAAAGGCGGTTCCTGTTTGAGGAATCGCCTTTGTTATTTGTTATTGACGTACTATTTACGGAAGGGAGCTTTCACTACTTTTGCCTTTAAACCACGATTGCGGACTTTAATATAGATCTCTGATCCTACTTTAGCGTATTCGGGCTTTACGTATCCCATACCGATTCCTAATTTCATCAGCGGCGACATAGTACCTGAAGTAACAACTCCTATTATCTGATCGTTAGCATCGGCTATCTCGTAACCATGACGGGGAACACCTTTGTCTATCAATTCAAAAGCGCAGAGTTTGCGGGTTACTCCTTCCGTTTTTTGTTTTTCGAGATTGGCCCGGTTGGTAAATTCTTTTCCTTCAGCAAATTTGGTAATCCATCCTAAACCGGCTTCTATTGGTGATGTAGTATCATCAAGGTCGTTGCCGTAAAGACAGAATCCCATTTCCAGACGCAATGTATCGCGGGCTCCCAATCCAATTGGTTTAATGCCTTCAGGTTTACCGGCTTCAAATATGGCATTCCATATCTTCATACCGTCTTCGTTATAAAAATAAAGCTCAAAGCCTCCGGCACCAGTATAACCTGTATTGGAGATAATTACATTTTTACAACCCGCAAATTCGCCTGTTTTAAAGCAGTAATATGGAATGGCCGACAAATCCACAGAGGTTAACCGTTGTAATACTTCAGTTGCCTTAGGACCCTGAATAGCCAGCTGTGCCGTACGATCTGACGAGTTTTCGAGCACAGCTCCTACCGAATTATGAGATACGCACCATTCCCAATCTTTGGCAATGTTACCGGCATTAACTACCAGCAGATATTTTTCCGGTTCAAAATGATAAACCAACAAATCGTCCACAATGCCTCCGTTATCGTTGGGGAAGCAGGTGTACTGTGCCTTTCCTAAAGGCAATACGGAAGCATCATTGGACGTAATACGTTGAATAAATTCGAGTGCGTTGGGTCCTTTTACCCAAAATTCGCCCATGTGCGATACATCAAACACTCCTACTCCTTTGCAAACGGCAAGGTGTTCGTCGATAATTCCGGAATACTCGATGGGCATGTTATAGCCCGCAAATTCGTGCATCTTAGCACCAAGAGCGATGTGCACATCGGTAAATGGCGTTGTTTTCATGTTATTTTGTAATTTAAGATTTCTGAGCGGTTAACTCAGTTATTTTGATAATGGTTTGCATACTTTTCTCCAATGACTTCACGGGAAGGAATTCGTACCTTCCATGGAAGTTAAGACCTCCTGCAAAAATATTGGGACAAGGTAATCCCATAAACGACAAGCGGGCACCGTCCGTTCCACCGCGAATGGGCTTCACAAGGGGTTTAACACCAACAGCCGTCATGGCTTCGAAAGCAAGGTCAACAATATGTTTTTGTGGTTCAACAACTTCACGCATGTTGTAATACTGATCACGAACTTCCAATCGGGTACTACCTGGGTGCATTTCGTTCATCCGGTCAACCAACAATTGAAGAAGCTGCTTCTTTTGTTCAAACAAGGATCTTACATGATCGCGAACGATATACGACAAGGTTGCCTCTTCTACTGTGCCGGTCATATTAGTAAGATGGAAAAAACCTTCATAGTCAGTAGTATGCTCCGGCCGTTGCACTACTGGCAACCAGGAAGCAAAGTCCATCGCAAGCAAAGATGCATTCACCATTTTACCTTTCGCATATCCCGGATGAACATTAAGTCCTTTGATAATAATCTTGGCAGCTGCAGCATTGAAATTTTCGAACTCGAGTTCGCCAATCTGTCCGCCATCTATGGTATAAGCCCATTTACAGGCAAACTTATCCACATCGAAATGATCGGCACCCTGCCCTATCTCTTCATCGGGCGTAAATCCGATACGGATTTTCCCGTGTTTTATTTCGGGATGTTCAGTCAGATACTGTATAGCGCCAATAATAGCAGCTACTCCAGCTTTATCATCGGCGCCCAGCAATGTTTTGCCATCGGTAACAATCAGATCCTGCTCTTTGTAATCGTTGAGCTCAGGGAACATAGATGGAGACAATACAATATTATCTTCAGCATTCAAAATTATATCTCCGCCTTTATATGACACTATGCGAGGAGTTACATCTTTGCCCGACATATCAGGACTTGTGTCAAGGTGAGCTATAAATCCAATGGTAGGAATTGAAGAATTGTCTATATTCGCAGGCAATGTAGCCATAATATACGAATTATCGTCCAACAAGATTTCTTCCAAACCCAACACTTCCAGTTCTTTTACTAACGCTTCTGCAAATACACGTTGTCCGGGTGTACTAGGCGTTGTTCCTGTCTCTTCACTCGATTTAGTATCGAACGTAACATATTTCAAAAATCTGTCTGTTACTGTTAGCTTCATAATTTATTCTTTTTAAAAAGTACTTGACCCATCATAGCAGTGTGTACAGACGCACTCTTTGGGCAAGCCAATTGATTCAATTAAATCTTCTACTGTATTAAATCTCAAAGTAGTGATGTTAAGTCTTTCGCGGATGCACTCCACCAGTTTGTTATATTGCTCACTTCCGGTAGTTGCATATTTTTCAAGATCCTTGCTATCATCGCCTTCCAATTCTTTAACAATTCTGCGGGCAATAAGTTCTAAAGCAGATTTAGATGCCGAAAAACCAATAAACGGACATGAATGCAAAATAGGAGGACACCCGATACGCATATGAACCTCCTTGGCTCCGTAACCATATAATATATTAACGTTGTCGCGAAGCTGTGTACCACGAACAATGGAGTCGTCACAGAAAACAACACGCTTGCCTTTTAAAAGCTGACGGTTAGGAATCAATTTCATTCGAGCCACCAAATCACGAACAGTTTGATTGGATGGAGTAAAGCTACGTGGCCAGGTTGGCGTATATTTTACAATGGCACGACGATAGGGAATATTCTTTCCTTCGGCATATCCAAGTGCCATACCAATTCCAGAGTCGGGAATTCCCGAAACGTAATCGGCGTCTACCTTATCCTTTTTCGCCATAGCCATTCCACTGGCATAACGAACCTGATCTACATTCACTCCTTCATAATCGGATACCGGATAACCATAATACACCCACAAGAAAGAACAAACCTGCATCTTATCATTAGGTTTACGAAGTTGCGTCATCTTATCGGCTGAAAGATGTACAATTTCGCCAGGACCAACATTATATTCAAGTTCGAAATCAAGGTTAGGAAAACTACAGGGTTCACTGGTTGCAGCATACGAACCATCCTTTTTTCCAATCAACAAAGGAGTACGCCCCCATTTGTCGCGGGCGGCAATAAGTCCGTCTTCTGTTAGAAGTAGCATGTTACACGAGCCTTTTATACTATCGTACACTTTTTCAATGCCTTCTACAAATGTCTTTCCTTGCGAAATGAGCAAAGAAATTAACTCCGTCTGATTTGTTTGTCCGGAACTTAACTCAGAAAAATGACAGCCCTTTGAAAGTAATTCGACTTCGAGTTCCTTCATGTTATTTACTTTCGCCACAGTAACCAATGCATACTTCCCCAAATGAGAATTAACAAAGATTGGTTGTGGATCGGTATCACTTATAACTCCAATACCCGAATTTCCTTCAAACTTGCTTAGCTCACTCTCAAAGCGAGTCCTGAAGTATGAATTTTCCAGATTGTGGATAGAGCGAATAAAAACTCCGTTGTTGTTTGTAACCATCCCGCCTCTGCGGGTTCCTAAGTGAGAGTTATAGTCTGTGCCATAAAATAAATCTGTTGCACAAGCTGATTTAGAAATTGTTCCAAAAAAACCACCCATTGTCTTGTTGTTTACTAATTTTATAGGTTACAAAGGTAATTAAAATCGTATTAGACGATGCGGTTGCGATTAGATTTATATTCATTATTGCTTAATTAAAAATGATTCTTTTGATTTAAAACTTATTCTTTTTATTATATGTTGAATTTCCTTTTTAGTTTGATTAGTTCAGTAAACTTATAATTAATCCAATATGTTATAATAGTAAACAAACGCTTAAACAATTTCATTTAATAAGAATCTCTCCACATAACTTCTAAAATTATATTTTTATTATATATTTTCTTTAGGAAATTTGTTTGTATGCAAATAATATATATCTTTGCAATATATTTCCATAAGATACTATTATCTTAAGAAATATAAAGAAAGCAAAATGCAATTTAAAACAGAATAAATAATATAGAAGAATGAGACAAGTAAGAGAATTTATTAAAGAACATGCGCTAACAATTACAGGAGTGGTGATTGGCGCTGTTGGAGGATACCTTTACTGGCATTACGTTGGTTGTCTGAGCGGGACGTGTCCTATCACTTCTTCGCCAATAATGAGCACTATCTGGGGTGCTATTATCGGTGGTTTACTATTGAGTATGTTCAAAAAAGATAAAAAAGAATCAAAATGAGAGTTTCAAATTTATTTTTTGCTGGTATGATTACCGGGGCATTGATCGTGTCTGGCACACTCAACGCACAAACACAAATTAAAAAGTTACAGCTTAGTGAAGCTATTCAACTGGCAGAAGCGAATAACAAAACATTAAAGGAATCAGGGCTGAACAGCAGTATCGCCTCCGAAAAGTATAAACAATCGTCTGCCATGTTCATGCCTCAGGTTGATTTATCTTATTCGGCCTTGTTTACGGACAATCCTCTCAATGCTTTTGGATTTAATTTACAACAAGGAATCGTTACGGCGGCCGACTTTGATCCTTCCAAGCTCAACAATCCATCCTTGACAAAAGATTTTGGCAGTAAGATAGAGGTTATGCAGCCTTTAATTAATCCGGATCTTTTCTATCAGAGGAAAGCGGCAAAAAAGGGTAAGGAGATTGCCGAACTGCAAAAAATGCGCACATCCGAGTATGTTGCTTTTCAGGTAAAGCAAACATATATGGAGTTGGCTTTGGCTTACGATGCGAAAGAGGTAATCGACAGAGCGCTGGCTACTTCTGCGGAGGGACTTAAAAGGGCTCAGTCATTTTATGACGAAGGACTTATTCAGCGTACAGATTTATTGGATGCACAGATATTTAACAGCAAACTGGAGACCGATTTATCGCAGGCTACTAATTCTATCCAGGATATTTCGGACAGACTAAGTCTTGTAATGGGCACAGAAACCGGTATACAATATACAATCGACAAAGTAACGGAAACGGCTGAGGCTGATTTTTCGTACAATGACCACCGGACAGATTTCGTTGCCATGAACAAAGCCATCGAGGCGCAGACAATGATGAAGCAAGCTTCTAAAATGAATTTTCTTCCTAAGCTAAATGCTTTTGGAAGTTATCAGTATAATGATTCAAAGTTTGCTCAATTCGACAAGGGAAGTTATCTGGTAGGTATTAAGCTTTCGTGGAATATATTCAATGGGATGCGGGACAAAAGAAGTATAAATATCTCCAATTATGAGATTCAAAGGTTAAACACTCAACTTTCTCAACAGAAAGACGAAGCCAAGGCCGAGCTTATGAAGAGCACGCGTGCGTTGGAAACTTTGTCCAAAGAAACTGTAAATAACCAGCAGATGGTTGAACAAGCCCGCGAAGCTCTTCGCATTTTGCAGGACAGATACAGCGAAGGACTTGTTTCCACAACAGACTTGTTAAGATCGCAGACACAATTGGCACAGACGGAATTAGCCTTAACACAGTCTGTCTTCAAAAAGAACGTTACAAAGGCCTACATTGAATTATTAACAGAAACAAATCGTAAATAAATTAAGCTTAACATAGTATGAAAAAGATGAGAACAATCCTATCAATCGCTTTAGGAATAACCGCAATCGGTTTAATAACCTCTTGTTCTTCGGGTGCTGAAAAGAAAGCAGCAGCAAAGCCTGTAAAAGTAATCACCATGATTCCTGCTCAGCAGCAGAATGACGGAATTGTGGCAAACGGTCAGGTTCGTTCTATCGACGTAGCTAACATCGGCACCCGCATCATGGGTACAGTAACGAAAGTACATGTTCGGGTTGGACAGAAAGTTTCCAAAGGAGCCTCCCTCATATCCATTCAGGATGATGAACTGCAGGCAAAGGAAGGTCAGGCCAACGCCATGATAGCAGAAGCTAAAGCAGCTTTGGATATAGCAGAAAAAGATTACAATCGTTATCAGACATTGTTTGAAAAGAAAAGCGTTTCCCGTAAGGAGTTGGAAAATGTAACATTGAACTTCCAGTCTATGAAGGCTAAATACAGTGCCGCGCAGAATATGCAGAAAGAAGTGGCCGCCCACCGTGGATATACTCAACTAAGAGCACCATTCGACGGAGTTGTTACACAGGTTTCGGCAGACAACGGTATGCTTGCCAGTCCGGGTATGCCATTGGTTGTTATTGAAAAACCGGCTACACTTGAGGTGGTTGCCAGTGTAACAGAAAGCGACATAGTATCTGTTAATGAGGGTATGCAGGCTCACATCACAGTTAAATCCATGAACAAGACTTTTACAACGACTGTTCGTGAGAAAAGCACCTCATCAACAACCACAGGCGGACAATATGTTATAAAACTTTCCATTCCGGATTCAGTAAAGAACGGAGTATTTACAGGAATGAACGTACATGTATTTATTCCGGTGGCAAGAACAGAAAAAGAAGTCAAAGGTTTACTTATCCCGCAATCGGCTCTCATTGAGAAAGATCAGCTGAAGGGTGTATATATTGCCACTTCCGACAACAAGGCATTACTTCGCTGGGTACGTTTGGGAAAACAATGGGGTAACGAGGTAGAAGTTCTTTCCGGTCTTAATCCCGACGATAAAGTTATTACCTCATCCGAAGGTAGATTGTTCAACAGTTGTTTAATCGCAGAATAAGGCCATGAGTAACAAACAAGGATTATCAGGTAATATCGCAGGGGCATTTCTTCAAAGTAAGTTATCTATCCTGCTTATGGTTGCTTTTCTTTTGGTTGGAATATACAGCACCATGCTAATTCCGCGGGAAGAAGAGCCACAAATTGAAGTTCCTGTTGCCGATATCTTTATCGGAATGCCAGGTGCTACTCCTCAGGAGATGGATTCTCGTGTGGTGGCTCCGCTTGAGAAGATTATTTCCAATATAAAAGGGGTTGAGTATGTATATTCGAATGCCATGCACGACCAGGCCATGATTACTGTTCAGTTTTATGTAGGCGATAATCTGGAGAATTCGCTGGTGCTTCTATACAACGAGCTGATGAAGGGAATGGACAAAATGCCCGAGGGAGCTACCATGCCGCTTATTAAAACCCGTTCCATTGATGATGTTCCGGCGCTTTCGCTTACCTTATGGAGCGAGAACTACAGCGATTACTCATTGAAACAACAGGCCGAAGTGTTGGGCAGCGAACTGAAAAAGATTCCCGATGTTTCGTATGTGGATATATTGGGTGGACGGAGCAGACAGGTTAAAGTTACTGTGGACAAAGATAAAATGGCAGGCAACAACCTGGATTTCACATCGGTTTCCAACTATATAAGAGGATCTAACATGCAGATGCAGGCGGGCAAGATGTACGCCAACAATGAAATGTTTACGGTGGAAACCGGTAACTTCCTTCAATCGGCCGATGATGTAGCTAACCTTATCGTAGGGATGAATAACAATCAACCGGTTTACATGCACCAGATTGCAACTATAGAAGAAGGACCGGAGAATCCTTCGCAGTACGTTTCTTTTGGTTATGGAAAAGTTGAATCGGACAAGGCTGGTCGTTTCCCTTCGGAATACGAAGCCGTTACATTGGCTATTTCCAAACGTCAGGGTACAGATGCCATGAAGTTATCCGAAAAGATCCTTGAAAAGGTAGATCACCTGAAAACGGAATTAATTCCTTCGGATGTACAGGTGAGCGTTACAAGAAACTACGGCAATACTGCCTCGCATAAAGTAAACGAATTGCTACTGCACCTTGCAGGAGCTATACTTGCTGTGACTCTATTTGTGATGACGGCCATGGGCTGGCGGGGTGGATTGGTTGTATTCCTTTCGGTACCTGTTACGTTTGCACTTACATTGTTCGCCTACTACGCAATGGATTATACACTAAACCGTATTACCCTGTTTGCCCTGGTATTTGTAACCGGAATTGTTGTGGACGACTCCATTATCATAGCAGAGAATATGCACCGGCACTTTAAAATGAAGCTGCTTCCCTTCCGGCAGGCTGCCCTGTTTGCCATAAACGAAGTAGGTAATCCTACCATTTTGGCTACATTCACCGTAATTGCCGCCGTACTTCCCATGGCATTTGTATCCGGATTGATGGGTCCGTATATGAGTCCGATGCCTATCGGAGCATCCATCGCCATGGCTTTCTCTTTGTTAATAGCATTGACCATTACTCCTTATCTGGGCTACTTGTTCCTTCGCGAAAAAGACAAGAAAAGTACATTATCGAAAGATGACGTTGTAGGTGATGCAATTGTTGCGGAAGAAAACATGGAAGCGGCGGAAGTACAGCAGGGTAAAGTATACCGTATGTATGAGAAGCTAATCACCCCTATGCTTGAATCAAGAAAATTACGTTGGGGATTTATGCTTGGTACAACAGCCATATTGCTGATTTCCTTATCGTTCTTTTATTTCAAACTGGTACCGGTTAAGATGTTACCTTTCGATAACAAAAATGAATTTCAGGTGGTGATTGATATGCCCGAGGGTACTTCTTTGGAACAAACAGCTGCTGTTACAAAAGAGATAGCCGCCTATGTAGCTCAGCAGGAAGAAGTTGTTGATTACCAAAGCTACGTGGGAACTTCGGCTCCGATCAGCTTTAACGGCTTGATGCGCCACTACGACCTGCGTCGCGGTGATAATGTGGCCGACATTCAGGTGAATCTGACCGACAAGGGGGATCGATCCATACAGAGTCACGATATTGCCAAGAAAATGCGTAAACCAATCCAGGACATTGCCCGTAAGTTTAATGCGAACGCCAAAGTGGTTGAAGTACCTCCTGGTCCTCCTGTGCTGTCTACGCTGGTAGCCGAGGTTTACGGACCGGATTACGAAACGCAGATTGAAGTGGCCAAACAGGTTAAGCAGCTATTTGCCAAGACAACGGATGTGGTAGATGTTGACTGGATGGTGGAGAGCGACCATGATAAGTATCGTTTCGAAGTAGACAAAGAAAAGTCTATGCAACGAGGAGTTGTTCCGGCTATGGTTACAGCCAACATACGAGCTGCTTTGTCGGGTATGCCCGTTGGTATAATGCACGATGAACAGGCGGAGAATCCTGTAAACATTGTATTGCAGTTATCCGACATGGACAAGGCAAGCATCGACGAGATAAAAAATATAAAGATCATCAATCAGATGGGGCAACCTGTTGCCATTGGTGATATAACGACCATAAAGAAAGAGGTAAAAGAAAAGAGTATCGCCCGAAAAAATCAAAAGCGCGTTGTATACGTTACTGGAGACATGGCAGGCGATCTTGAAAGTCCGGTTTATGCGCTGATGAACATGAACGAAGAACTTAAAAAGGTAAAACTTCCGGAAGGGTACAGCCTTACTGTCCTTAACAGCGAACAGCCTGAAAATGAAAGCGATTATTCCCTGAAATGGGATGGCGAATGGCAGATTACCTACGAAGTATTCAGAGACCTGGGCATCGCCTTTCTGGTTGCCATCATCATTATCTATATGTTGATTGTGGGATGGTTCCAGAGCTTCTCTGCTCCTCTTGTAATGCTTTCGGTGATTCCGTTATCGCTTATCGGTATCATTGTCGGTCACTGGATAATGGGAGCATACTTTAGTGCGACTTCCATGATTGGATTTATCGCTCTTGCGGGGGTGATGGTGCGAAACTCTATCTTGCTGATCGACTTTATAAACATCAGGCTAAAGGAGGGAGTTCCTGTAAAGCAGGCCATCATCGAATCGGGAGCTGTGCGTAGTATTCCTATTATTCTTACGGCGGGTACTGTGGTGATTGGAGCTATTGTTATTTTATTTGACCCCTTGTTCCAGGGACTGGCTATCTCGCTTATGGGTGGAACAATTACCTCAACGCTACTTACCCTTGTGGTAGTTCCTCTGCTGTATTTTAAATTAGTACGAAATAAGTACGTAGATAATAACAACAAATAAACCGGAATATGAAACTAATCGTAGTAATGTCTATGGAAGAGGTGGCGGATGCCATCCTCTCCATTCTCCAGAAAGCTTCGGTCCCCGTGTTGAGCATGGTAGAAACAAAGGGAATGAAACCAAACATTTCGCTTAGCTTTGCAGCCAGCTGGATTGGAAAGGAAAAACAAACATACAACTCGCTTCTTTACTTTTCGTTTACGGATGAAGAAAAAGCAACTAAAGTTGTCCACCTAATTGATGAATATAACAAACAGGAAAAATGCATATTTCCGGCTCATGCCTTTGTATTACCCGTTGAAAGTTCGTCGTTAAAATAATTGTATTATTTTTGCACATAAAACGAAACAACATGGACACATTGTGTTTAATAAGAGATATATACAGATCCATCGGCGATTTTGAAGCAAATTTCCAGCAAACGCACGATCTTTGCCTTAACGAGGGAATGTTATTGTGCACCTTGCAAAAAGGCAAATTATCCTCGGGAGAAATTGCAGAAGCGCTTGGATTAAGCCATTCTAACGCGTCTAAAGTAATCAAATCCGTGGAGGACAAAGGTCTTGTGGACCGGGTTTTAGGATCGAAGGACAAACGTCAGATGTACTTTTCACTCTCCGAAGAAGGTAAGAAACGCTTGTCGGCCATTAAATGCGACAGAGTTGATATTCCTGAACTGCTTAAGAGTGTACTGCCTAAAGAGTAACAAGAATAATAATAACCAACTAAAGGCCGGATTCTTTCTGATAATAGAAAGAGTCCGGCCTTTTTTTAATTACAGTTATGCATAGATGTACTTTATCCGTTCAAGGTCTTTCGTGCTTCCCTGTCCGGATCGTTCATTACTTCGCACGTATCATTTAATACCATTACCTCCCCCTTTTCTGATGAATAACGGGGCCATTTAGGCAAAGCACCTCCGTTAGGATCTCCGTTTTTCATAAAACTAAGCAATGCATCGGCCATCTTTACGGATAGTTTCCGCGGACGGGCACCTCCTCCGGTATGCGTATACATCAAATCCGTATTTTTATACCAGAAGCAAATGTCGAGGCAGTGGAAAGCACGCATACGATTATCAAACAAAGGAGGTTGCCACCCGAACCAGGCCATATAAACCGGAGCCGGTTGCTTTAGCTTTGCCTCAGCCGTATTGACTGCCCCCTGACGGGAAGATAGTATCATTGCATACAATTCGATGGGCTTTACGTTGGGAAATGCTTTTGCGTAGGCACTTACTATAGCCGGAGCCTTGTCGCCACGCGTGGCACGCACTTTTTCTATGACACCTTCCATCGTTATCTTTTCAATTACGGGATCCGTACGACTGGGCGACCACTCGTGGAATGTGGTGCATATAAGTAACGGGACATCGGCTTCGTAAGAAGTTGCATCGGAATAAAAAGTTTCTTTAGGCAGGTGTATACCATCGGCTACCGGAGCAAATCCCCCACGCATCATACCTGTAGTGACCAACTCTTTGTTAAGTTTTGTCGCGGCAGCATTGGCTATTGCCAGGTATTCTTTCCAGGGAATATTTTGAAGTTCGTCAATCTCGTCGCGGGTAACTCCTGCTTCCTGAAGGATATATTCGCCCAGCTTACGTGAATAATCCTGACTTAGTGCTCCGGTAGTGCTTCCACTAAGGGCAACACCTTTATGAACCAGCCATTGTGCTTCGGGCATGGCAAGAATGGTACATACTTTAGCTCCTCCGCCCGACTGCCCCATAATGGTTACATTTCCCGGATCGCCGCCAAAATTGGCAATATTCTTATTTACCCACCTAAGCGCTGCGATGATATCCAACATCCCTACATTGGCGGAATCTTTGTATTTCTCCCCTCCTACTCCCGATAAATCAGAAAATCCAATCGGACCTAACCGATGATTGATAGAACAGAAAACGATATTACCGTATTTGCTGATATTAGCCCCATGATATCCATCCTGTTCGATCCCATTACCGTTGGTATAACCTCCGCCATGTAACCAGACCATAACCGGGCGTTTGCCATTATCGTTTATTCCGGGTGTCCATACATTAATAGAAAGACAGTTTTCGCTCACATCATCGTAATTCCAATGATCAGCAAACGTACTGTAACTGTTTGGGAAACGGTTATCCATGTTCTGTGGTGCCGTATTACCATAGTAAACCGCCGGTTTAATTCCTTCCCAGGGTTCGGGTTCTTTCGGAGCCATAAACCTGTTTTTGCCGGAGGTATCGGCACCGTAAGGTATTCCAAGGAAAGTATAAACATCCCGAAGGATATACCCTTTCACTTTACCGTAGGCGGTATCCGCAATGGCAATATCATCGCCAATAAACAATATCTGCGAGTCGTCATCATTTTTTGCAGACATTTCGGGAGAAGCATAGGAAGATAACGGAACCATCGACCCCAAGCCTAATGCGGCTGTACCGGTTCCAACAGTCTTAAAGAATTTACGTCTGTCGATTTTCATAAAGTATGTAATTTAAGGACCGAAAATAAAACATCGTAAAAATAATAGATTATTCCATTAATCCACTAACAGTTAATGAATTTATTTCAATCCCGCTTATATTAACCTTCAAGATTATATCTTTTAAGTTGTAAAGATATATCTTTTAAAGCGCAAAGATATATCTTTTCCAAAACGCGCCCATGGGGGTAAAAAAATACGCCCATGGGCGCGTTTTTATACCCCCATGGGCGCACTGCACAAAGTATACGAGAACGAGACTTAGTTCATTAGAGAATAGACCTTAATCTATTTGAGGTTTGCTATTAATCTTTTATATGCGCTGTATCAACTTTAAGGAGTCGGTTGCGTAGTTTATCGGCTTCGCTTTTACGGATTCGGAGGGTCATTTCGCAATTCATGTCGAACGACTGCGATAATACCTCCGGGTTGTCTTCCTTGATAATACGCATGATCCCGTTCATGAACGGGTATTCGAATTGGACAGTCATAACTTCATCCACGGTTCGTTCCTCGATGTTGGCAATAGAAAGCACTTCGGCAGCGGCGGTTTTGTAAGCCACGATTAATCCTCCGGTACCCAGTTTAATTCCACCAAAGTAACGAACAACAACAACAAGCAGATCGGTAAGTCCAAGCGAATTAATTTGCCCCAGTATCGGCTTTCCTGCGGTTCCCGAAGGTTCGCCATCATCATTGGAGCGAAAGGTAATACGCTCCGGACCTAACATATAGGCCCAACAAACATGCCGGGCATCGTAGTACTGTTTCTTGAATTTATCCACCTGCTCTTTTACCTCTTCTACGGTACGTACCGGGACAGCATAAGCGATAAAACGGCTTCTTTTTTCCGTATAGCAACTGTCCACCGCAGCAGATATCGTTTTATAGGTATCGTCCGCCATCCTTTAATCAGGTATTTTTGTATGCTGTTCTTTTAGAAAAGCATGGAAATCATTTTTGATTTCTTGTATCTCTTCAATAAAATAGGGATCGTTTACTTTATCCTTTACTGCTTCATAATAAGCTTCAATGGCAGCAAGGGCACATACATCCTGCCCGCGAAGCACGAAATAAGGTTCGTCCTTCTCCACACACTGCTTTATCATTACAATGGGATTCTTCATTTATTCTTTATTTCTTCGCTGTTATTTTTCCTTGATCATTCTTTAACTCGTGGCGTAAAAATGGAGCCGTGAATCCTGATGTTTTCTTTGCAATCATCTCTTCGGGCGTTCCGGCAAAAAGCAACTGCCCGCCTCTGCGTCCGCCTTCGGGACCCATATCAATGATATAGTCTGCACATTTTATTACATCCAGGTTGTGCTCTATTACAATAATTGTGTTACCCTTGTCGACAAGCTTGTTCAGCACGCCCAATAGTACCCGTATATCTTCGAAATGAAGACCGGTTGTGGGTTCGTCGAGGACATAAAGTGTTTTGCCTGTATCTTTTTTTGCCAGTTCGGTTGCCAGCTTAACCCGCTGACTTTCTCCGCCGGACAAAGTTGTTGAAGGTTGACCGAGTTTGATATATCCTAATCCCACGTCCTGAAGCACTTTGATCTTGTATAAGATGGTGGGTATATTTTCAAAGAACTCTACCGCCATGTTGATTGTCATATCAAGGATATCGGCAATGGATTTCCCTCTGAAACGTACTTCAAGGGTTTCTCTGTTATAACGCTTTCCGTGGCAATCTTCGCAAGGGACCAGTACATCGGGAAGGAAATTCATTTCTATTGTTTTATAGCCGTTGCCCTTACAGGTTTCGCACCGGCCACCGGAAACATTGAAAGAAAAACGTCCGGGTTTGTATCCCCTAACCTTCGCCTCGGGAAGATCTACAAAAAGCGAACGGATATCAGAGAATACGCCGGTATAGGTAGCCGGATTGCTTCGCGGCGACCGCCCGATAGGAGATTGATCCACATTAACAATCTTATC
>RRZU010169764.1_pt1 | contig 34997 bp, 33 predicted proteins | sample 2165561 | NCBI WGS metagenome assembly RRZU01 (sample SAMN10456909, study PRJNA506462) | wastewater metagenome | isolation source: wastewater sludge | place: USA: Moscow, Idaho | reverse complement strand
GTATAAGACTTACCGACATCCCTGTATTAGCCAGAGTTGCTACTCCGGCGACTGTAGTTCCTGCTCCTGCTACACCCACACCTGTGCTGCCTGTTTCACTCATAAAAATCCTTCCACGTTATCTAACAATAAACATACTGTATCACAAAGATGTTTTTTTTTACAATTTATTTTATTATCATAAGCAGTTTAGCGTGTACCCCATTTTGAGTCACGTAACGTAAGTAATGCATACGGAAGCTGCCAGAACAAGATTAGACTTAGAAAACTTGAGTATATCGCCCCTGTAACCCAGTTTTTGCGGGTTGAATTATGGATCTTGTAGAAGAGACCCAGACAGATAGCGAAAAGTATAATGCCGATTATGTACGTGATGAAAGCTGCCTGATTGGTAACTATATGCCAAAAAAAGATTTTAATAATTACTATCGGGGCAAAGAATGGAGTTATTATATCAATAGCCATCAGTACACTCACGGGTATGCTGCGCTTCCATACAAAAGAAAGTACGACAATACTTTCTCGTGCCCATGATTTCTTCCACCTTAGCTGTTGTTTTGAGAACTGCTTCAATGTTTCAGGAACAATCGTTTCGGCAACTGCCCTCTCGTTATAAACTGTGTTTTTACCAAGTTTTAGTATTAGGTTAGTAAGACTTCGGTCATCGCCGTATGTGCACTTAACTCCTAAAAATGACTGGTCTAACCACGGCTTGATTACTTTCTTCATCGACTCTCGTTCGTAACTAGAGCAACATCCAGGGCAACATGAGACAAACCCTAAGAGCGATTCAGTAGCCTTAGCTGACCTGAACGCATTGAAATATCTTATTTCTTGCATCTTAGTCAGAAGATTCTTGTCGTGATTCCAGACCATCGCATGGCCAGAGACTGCACCAATTTTATCTGACGCTTTATATGGCCTAACTAGCTCCTTAAGACACTCCTTGTTAATCTTGCTATCACTATCTATAAAGATTACATACTTGCCCTTAGAACGGCGAAAACCCGCCGCCATCGCCTCTTTCTTCCCTTTGTTCTTTCTGAAACGAATGGTTGTTATGTTTGCAGCTTCAAATTGTTTTTTTGCCATCTTCATATACTTCCATGTGTCATCGGTAGAACCATCATCTATAAGTAAGATATTAACCCTTTCTTTTGGGTAATTGGCAGAGACTACGCTTTCGACTGTATCGTATACTGCCGCTCCTTCGTTATAGCCTGGAATAATAACGTCTATCTCTGGCCACCGATACGGACGATAATCTTTCCATTTATCAGTTGGATGGAACATGCTACCGACGTATTTTATAAGCATAACGCTTAGAACAAGTACGCTATAAAAGTAAAACAGGTCAAAAAAACTATTACTGGATGCCGTGAAAAACTTATAATATAAGATAAAATATATGGCCGAAAACAGTAACAATATATATAAATATGTGAAGCCTTGATTCCTCATCTCTTCTTTTAGTAATGTATATATTTTCTTCATATAAAACTCCAATAAAGGGTTAAAACAAGCGGATTGGTATATCATTGCATATTTTACGCTTATTATCAATATAGTTATTTAGTAGCATTTCCGTAATACAGCTAGTTCGAAGCGCAGCACCTTGGTAAAAGTTTACACCTTATCAGGGATGAGGTGGGAGTTACACGCCTTTAAACTCTTTCAATCTAAAGTCAACTTCATAGATATAAACTTCGACGTTATCAATCATCTTGAGTGCGTATTCAAGTTTCTTGTCGTAAGCCTGGGCTATTATGATGCCCTTTGCGTTGTTATCTTTTAGTTATTAGTTGACCCAACCTATATACCCCGGCAACCTCCGCCTCAAAAAACTGAAATAATCCATCCCTGTTTAGGAATTAGAGGTCTGGAATTAGAGTTCTGACCTCTTGGTCATATAAATATGTTCTTAAGCCGAGAATCAGATCTCTTAATATATTTCTGATTATTCAACTTCTCCGCTAGTCTACGTAACGACAAGTATTCACCTGTATAGTGTGACTTCTTATAACTGTTATAGATACTATCTAGGCGTTTGTCGGTATAATTGGCATCCCCCTGATGCTTAAGGTACAGGTAGCAGGTGTGTGGGGCTTGGAACTTCAACGATCTTTCGATCAGTCCTGTGAGTTTGGGGTTGTTCTTCATGTTTGGAGAATATAATTTAATCCATCTGGTCAGGAGCTGGTGGCCTCTTTCGTAACTGCAATATTCCAGAACCATATTTTGCATTTGATCGTATACCTTTTGATCGCCTAAGCTCTTCTCATTGTCGGTTAGTAAATCATGCTGATCGTGTAGCCAATACTTCGAAAATTTATCTCGACTTTTGAAGATTTTTGTCTTGGCAGAGTTTAACGAAAGAGAGGACTTATTCAATGTCTCAGCTATCTGATGAATAAATTTTTTTGCCGAGATCTCGTCATCGCACATGACAATCATATCGTCACAATATCGAATGTAAGTACACCCGTACTTCTCGGCCAAGTCGTTAATCTCTGCGTCAAAGTCGTAGAGAAAAAAATTAGACAGCAGCCGTGAGCAGTCCGATGTTTCATCCTGCGGCAAACCTTTTCCTTGATAGTTATACTCGTAAGCATAAGAATTAACGCCTTGGAGTAATTTAAATAATAAATTGGCTTTACTCAGCTTATCTTTGCCAAGTACAGAACGGACTTTGTTCTCTAATAAACGGAGGTCAATGTTATCGTAGAAATTCGCAACATCAGTCTTTAAAAAAACTTTCTTATTAGGGTCTAGGTCAAAGTACTTTTTTACAGTTTCTTGGTACTCGCTGTACTGTGGAAACCAGTTTTTGTTGATCGAGAAGCGACCGACATATACATCGTCTATATCCTTTTCTATAAAATCCTTATTTCTCCTGTCACCCTCGGCTTGGATAGCCTTTTTTAGAATTCTGTAAGCACCAAAAGACTTTACCTTCTTCGGCCTATGATTGAGGAGCGCTTCCTCGAAGTCCTTAATTAGATAATGATAAAGCACGTTGTCTTCGGGGTCTAAGACGGGAATTAAACGAGGAACATAGTTATGCTTCGGAATAGAGTAGACACCTACAGGGCGTCGTGGGTTATAGTGACCCTCGTTAACTCTTGTTACCACATTGTCTAGTGTTGTTCCATATTCACTACTAATCTTAAAGCTCAACAAGCCTTGATTGATTAGGGATCGAAACTTTTTAGCAGTTACAATCGAAGCAATATCTGAACGCTTGATTATTTCTTCACGCATGGCTTAATAGTAACAATATAACTGGTTATAACCTTCATTTCAATCAAGAAAACGTCAAATCTTGTCCTTTCAAGTCGACTTTGCCGGACTTAGGTTGAAACCGAAAACTGGATCGATAAACAAAAAGCTCCCGATCATGAGGGCTTTTCTGGGTGTCATTTTGGTTCAGCAACATAACTAAGGTGTATCGTTGCTACTTAGCCCCTATTTTATTAGACTCATTCTGTTCTTGAAGTAGGCTTCGAGGTTCTTGTCTATAAAGTATACATAACAGCCTTTCATGCCTCTAGTCATTAGTACCTTATATATATTCCTAACCAAACGATTTAGGGTTTCGGGCTCTTCTTTTAGGCCTTTTTTACCAGTTTTGTCTTTGTATTTATTGTGGTCAGTCGTGAATTGCTTACTTTTGATATCAAAGTTCAAATCGTCGCCTACTATTACTCCTACGTAGTCGAATTCTAGGCCTTGTGATGTATGTATGCAGCCGACTTGCTCTACGCCCCTATCGTCTATGGCCCAAGTAGTACCGACTTTTCTAGAGTTCCAAGGCATTTTGAAGCCAAATTCAGGAATTTCTACATCTTCAACATCCGCATTAGCATTTCCTTCACCAGCTGAGGACCATTTCCAAGCGTAACCTGCAAGGACTCTCGCAACATGGCCTTTCTTTGACTTTTGTTTTATCGCGTTTCTCATTTCGTTGGGGTCATCGAATATTTTAAATTCAAAACTTTTTTTATCCCATCCATCATAATTCGCAGTTTCCTTTAGCTGCAGAACGTCATTTAGCCAATTAATATAACCCTCAGCGCCAGAACATCTAAACTGCGCAGATAGTTCGAGTTCAAGTATTGGTATATCGTACGCCTCCGCTACTTTTTTTAACTCTTTGACAGTCCCGATATCCTCTGGACGTACAGCTTGATCATCGTCAATAAAAAATATCGACGTTTTTGCGGCCTTTACTATATCTTCGACCTGATTGAGGCCTCGATACATGAATGCACCTTTTTTCTTTAGGCGGTGTGCTTCGTCTACTATGAGTACATCAAATTCATCTTCGTTAGAGTCGTAGAAAATTGAAGAACCTTTAAATACATTTTTAATGCGTTGTGCGGGGTGATCTTGAGTAAGTTTTTTTACTATCGTATTCCTAAATGATGAATTCGGGGCTACAAAAATTGCATTTAGCTGATCTTTCAAAAGTGCGCTTACCAAGTTGACGGATATGACTGATTTACCTGTCCCAGGGCCACCCTTTATTATAACTACTGCTTTTTCTTTTTTATTCGCGACTACTCGTGCTGTTTCAAACGCTACTTTTTGTTCATCAAGCAAAACATAATTTTGATTACCCTCAAACATACTCGATACGTGATCGATTAATTTTTTTGAAGGTCTAATCCTGCCGTTATTCATCTCATATAAGATGTCCATTCCTTTGCCATACTTAACATATTTAGCTATAAAATCTTCAAGTTTTGATTGATCGTCTCTGAAATATACGGGCGATTTCTCTAGGATTTTCTCATACTTAGCATCCAATAACGGTTCGGGTTGTTTCTCTGGATAATTGTGAAGGTATGCGCAAGACTGGGTATTGACGCTACCGCTGTAAACCGTTTCATTGAAATCGCTTATAAAATCTTTATACCTGTGTGCTTGGTAGCTAGGGTGTGTGACCACTCTGTTTGCTCCCCCGGTGTAGGACTCTACCAAACCATCACCCTCCGCTATCGTTGCTTTTTGCCACTGTTTCAACTCAACTATTACAAAATTTTTGTTTCCTTCAGAGTCTTGGCCTGCTATCACAAAATCAACACTGAAATTTGTTAATGGTATTTTATACTCAACTAGCACGCCACAATCATCAGATACTTTTGCCCTACGTATAACTCTTTCCATCGCCGGTAATGAATTTATTAATGAAGTAACTATAGCCGGGGGTATACCCCTACCGAGTTTTTCTTGAAAAGCCTTTTCTATTTGGGATAAATGCTTATTCGAATCAACATCATCAATAAACTTTTTTGCAGTTGCTTCATAAACAATCATTTTAGTATCTTTCTTATTTCTTCTTCAGCTCCATATGTGATGATTGCGTGGCATTGAGGGCAAAGACACCTCATATTATCTGGGCTATCTAACCCCCTTGTAGAGCTCCCTAGCGGGGATATATGGTCGGCTTCGGCATATGGCCTACCATTTTTCTGGATAAAGGGCTTTCTCCCGCAAACACTACATATGTATTCTGCTTCCATTTTTACAAGCTCTGAAAATTTTCGATTACGAACTATCTCTTTTTTGAGCTTCTCTCTGACGGATGGCGGTGATTGATTTGCCTCGTTTATAAGATCAGAGAGCGATTCCCTTGTATCGCTTGAAAGTGATGCTAATGCAACTTTTTTCTTGAAACTTTTAATTTCATCGTCGTATGTACTGCTGTCGAAATCTATATTTAATATACTGTCACCAACTACGTGCTTGAGCTGTGTATATAGTCCTAATAATGTGTCTAGGTCTTCATATAACTCTTTGTCATTGAGTAGTGCTACATTCTTTTTTTCGAAATAATAGTACCGGCCTCATAACCTTTACCTAGGTTATTATTTGCATGCAGTTCAATAGCCCCACTCGTAAACCCGTGCTTATCGGCAGACAATAAACGGGCGTAATGTTTACTAGTTGCTTTAATACGTTGTCGCCCTTCTTTAGTCCCATATTCCTCTTCGAATTGCGTATAGCCAACTGACAAGCAAAGGTACAGATTTTGGAGCTCTTTATCAAAAAGAAAAACTACATAATAACCCTTCGTGGTACTGCTTGTAATTTCTTTATCAAGTATTGCGAACCAGGGTATTTCAACCCAGTTGCCTGTGCCGACAGAACCGTATACTTTGTAGCCATCGCCAAGCGTCGTACTATCAACAACCAGCCCCGGGATCTCCTGGGTCAATATTCTTGAGTTTGGCGTAGCACGGTATTTGCTCCTTGCCTCTTCCAAGTAGTTTTTAGAAAATGTCCTGATTTGTTCAGATAAACTCATTTTTATAGCTCCGTGTATTTCTTGTGGGTGCCTTTTGATTTTTCTACGGCGTATTTGGCTTCATTTTTTTTCATTTTTTTCTCAAAAATATCGACAAGATCGATATCTAAATCGTTTGCGATCAATAATATCCAATAGAACACATCCGATAACTCTTCTGAAACTTCTGTTTTATGTTTTTTTAGGTGTTCTTTGATTTCTTTTTCATTTTTCCATTGAAAATGCTCTATAAACTCTGATGCTTCAAGAACCATAGATATTGCCATGTCCTTTGGATTGTGGAACTGTTTCCAATCACGAGCATCGCGAAATTCAACAACTCTTTTTTGAAGTTTTTCCAAATCTCCCATATTATTCATATTTTACTACTGTTGGGGGGATATTACTATTTGGATTACTTTGGGGTTTTGATTTTTTATTCGAGAGATTGGGGTTTTTGCTAGGCAGCTTCGTCGTAGACTAGGGACCTTACCCTGCGGACTGCTCCGGTCATCCTGAAGCTGAAGTACCCACTGAATGCATGTTGGATTAGGACTCTTTTTACTGTTTCGTCTGTTTCGTTTACCGATGATGCATGGAATATTCCAGGGGCAAGACGCAGTGCTTCGCGTGGTTTTGCACTAAAGACAAACAAATCCCTGTCGGCAATCATCTGTTGTATGTCTTCTTGCTTTGGCCTACGACCACCAACCATGCGTCTCAGTGCTCGCTCGCCAACAGCTCTTTTCAAATCACCCTGCTGTCGGTACAAAACCCTCGTTGGCAGAATATCAGAGGCTAAATCGAGATACACCAATGGCGTGTCGGCGTGCCACCTAGTGCCGACCGCACGCTGAGTCCCCGCTGGTTCTACATCAGTAGTATCAGCTAGAACATAGTGTCGCCGGGCACCTAATGTTTCGTCGGCACTGTGCATTATTGGCTCAACTTCAGCCGCAATTCTCCGTTCTGTGGCACGAAAAAATGAATATTCTTCAGGGAACGAACCGTTTCTCATCCTAAAAGACAGGCATGGGTCACGCAGACCAGCCATACTTTCCCTTACCGCATCAAATGCATCTTGTTCAAACGTATGTACTACATCTAAACCTTGTGGAATTTGCGTTTCAACAGCCATTATTGCTACATCCACTCACTGATTTCAGACCAGTCTTGTTCTGATAATCTTTGTCGTCTCATTGCTTCGTCTATTGCGGTGTTTCTAGCCCTGCCCCACCCAGCATCGAGTCTGCTTAGAGAAAAGCACATTCCTGCTACCGCAGCACGGCCTATTTGTGCATCTTTAGAGACTTCTTTAGCGTAGCGAAAAGTTTTTTCTATTAAACCCGCTGCCTCAGGGTGCTTTTTTGCTGCCGCCTTTCCTTCAGCAACAATTACCGACATGCGACTAGTGGCATCAGCGGTAGCTAGACAGTACGGGATTGTCCTCATAGTTCTGATTTGCCCCATTACTGATTCGCCGGCAATCTTAGGTAGCTTCGACCTTATAAAAGCCCAATAAACTAAATTCGGAGCTTGCACGAAAAAGTCGGCTATGACCAAATCTTCAACACTACTACCGCGAGACGTAAAAACTAGGCCTGCGACATTTTCCATATAGTCCGTCATACCGGCGGAAGCACACGCCCTATTTGCTGCATCTAGCACATGCCCCATCCCAACTATTTCACCCATTTCAGCTAGTTCACTCGCGCCACTTAGCTGAAAGGTCACATCTGGGATTGATTCGTCACCTGCTGCCATAATTGTACTTATTTGTAGACCTGTCTTACCTAAAACGCAAGCACAAGGGCATTACAAAAAATCTAGACATTAAGAAGTTGCAACACGTGGTACAAAACGTAGGCTGGCCATACGCAGGCCTGTAAAAAGGCCACGATTATGTTCCAGAACCCATCAACTTGCCCGACAAAATATACTACCGCACCGATCCAGGCTACGAATAGTACAAACCCTGTTGGCCCACCACCGTTGTTCATTGCATTTGCTGTTTTTTTAGCTTTTCCCATAAAACCCTCCTTTGGTTATTTATCTGTTTTCTCTGGCATGACCACAGCTGCGATTATGTAGCCCAATAATCCAGGGAATAACCCGGTCATAATCGATGCAATAACCCAGCCTAGCCTGACTAGCGTAGGATCCGCATCAAAATATTCTGCAATTCCCCCACATACACCTGATAACATTTTGTTATCTGATGACAAATATAACTTTTTTACTTCTTTTTTCGAAGACGATGCCATAATAAATTGTCTCCCTTCCTACCTACTATTTTACTCCTGATTTGCAACTGTTTCTACTGATATTCGCTAGTTGAGTAAATCGTCCCAATCACCATGCGGAATCTGCAAAGCCATTGTTTGGGCCCGTGCTGTTGCCCAACCTACGTCCAGTAAACTGAGGGCATACTCCATACCTATTACAGCACCCAAGCCCGCGTCATCATCATCTTTCGACACAGAAACATAAAACCCGACCAAATCAATCAGATCACCTGCATCGGGTTCGTGTAGTGCCCGTGCTACTTCATTCCTCTCTGCAATAATTTCAATTTGTCGTTCCGCCGATGCACTCTGCAGATCTTTCATGCCAAGATGGTCTACATTGATGCCAACAATCGCTAATCCCGCCAGCGGCTGCACCAAACCCGAACTGCAGTAGGCTGAAAAAATAAGACTGGCACATTCGGTAAAAGTTTCTCTAAACAGGTTTTTTGCCGGATCAAGTGTTGGCTCTGGATATATTAAATCGCGTATTCTCTGCATATATGCTGGCAACCCAGTCCCGATTGTCTCCTTTTGGGCAGCGTCTATAACTCCTCTTAGTCCAACATCACCAATCAGGCCAGCAATAACACCGCACGTAGTCAGCTCGTATTTTTCAGGTAAAAGTTCTTGAGGTATTGGCATGATTGCTGCTAGTTTTAATCTAAATTGAACTATTTGCAAGCATTAGAGCTATCCAGAATATCAAGAATCTAGGCGCAGACGCGCTATCAGCCAATCACGTGGCAGAATACTTAGAAACCACCCCGCTCTCGGACCAGATGTTTTTGCAATCAAAGCCAGATAAAGAGTTATGAAAAGTTCTCGCGACTGAAGGCCAGATGTTTCTTTCAAATCATATATGGCTTTATGGAACCACTCTCCGTCAGCATCCTTTGGCGCTTCTGTGATTTTGTCAGCTAGTTCACTCATGAATTTTTTTTGCAAAGCGCTAAATTGTTTTGAATCTACTTTTTCGGCAAGTGAAAATTTTATATCATCTGGCGCATATTTTTCTAACCATTCGTCTATAAAACGAAGTTCATTTTTAATAACAGCGGCCTGCTCACTCGCTACATCTGCGTGTTCTGTTCGTTTTATTACATCAATAGTCATGTCAGCGTCTTTCAACGATGCTTGGTAGCTAGCTACCAAATGAGAAAAGGGTATATTGCTAACAGTGCGTTCAGTAATCCCGTAATTACATAGTTCAATCAGTTGCTTCTCGGCCTCTGTCTTATCAGGCTTTGCCAGCAATTCGCTGTACTCATCAACAAGACGTATCAACGTTTCCCCTTCGTCAAAGAACAGTTGCTTTTCGGGGGCAAACTTTAACATAAAATACCAAACTATCTCTGGAGGCAACATATCCAATAATTGGGCTGCGGTAATTGTATCGCCGCCACTCTTACTCATTTTCTTTGTTTCGCCAGTTCTATTTATAAAATGATAAGGAATCGGGTACGGAGCGTCGTGATCGAACACATCTTTTACAATTGCAGCGCCGGTTTCATATGACCCGCCTTTTGTGGCGTGGTCACGGCCAAACGGTTCGGCATCTACTCCCAGCAATGCCCAGCGCGCCGGCCAATCAATCCGCCAGTTCAGCTTTACCTTGCCATCTATATAGCTAATTGTCTGAGGTTTTCCATCTTTATCTTCATATCGTATCTGTTTTTTGTCTAGATCTAGGTCTAAAAATTTTCGGTTTTTTAGATAACCATCTTCGATAACTTGTACGGGCGACCAGTTTTCGTCTAGTTGTCTACCAGAAATTTGTTCTAATATAGTTCTGATTTTTGTGATTGAACCAAGAGCTTGTTCAATTGCCGGCACAAAAAAACCTGACTGATATTTTTCGTGTGCACGCATCACTTCCATTTCTAGACGAAGCTCTTTTGCTACCTTTGGCAACTCGGCCAAGTAATAGTCCGCGTAGCCCATGCCAGAACCATCCGGCGCTGGTACATCACAAAGAGGCAAACCAAGATATTTAGCATAGGTTTCCGGTAAACCCTTTGGGACCTTTCGGAACACATCTAAATCATCGGAAACATGGATATGCCGACTAGCGCGTCCACGGCGCTTTAGTTCGCGCATAATAACCTCTGCTGTCATAACCTCGCGCAGTGTCCCCACGTGATAGGCGCCAGATGGAGAAACACCAGAAGACACCAGGATTTCTCCCTTAGGTTTGCGTTTTATTAGTTCGTCGACAACATTATTTAGCCACTGCATATTTAACTCTAGCTTAACTCAGTTAGATTATCTCCGCTAGTGCTACGAGATACTTACTACTTTGTATACTGAGGTATCAGCCGGTGTCACTATCTCGACTTTATCGCCCACTTTGCGACCTATTAGGGCCTTGCCTATGGGTGATTCGTCAGAAATTTTGCCATTCATCGGGTCGGCTTCAACTGTTCCAACGACTTTAAACTCTTTAGTCTTACCGCCGTCTTCTGTGCTTTTTAGTTTAACGCTAGATCCCAGGCGGACCTTGCTATCATTAGCGGGTTTTTTAATAACTTCTACGTTTAAAAGAATATTCTCGATTTCAGCTATTCGTCCTTCAACGTTTTCTTGTTCTTCCCTTGCGTTGGTGTATTCAGCGTTCTCTGCCAAATCCCCAAACTCACGGGCTGATTTAATGCGCTCTGCTATTGGCCCACGTTGTGCTACAAGCTGCTTGCATTCCTGCGTTAGCTCTTCTACACCCTCTTTGGTTAAATGAAATTGTTTTTTCATGATGGACCCTTTTTTATCACTCCTACTATATTCTTGTCTGTTAAATATTTGTTTCTGTGCTCAGGAGTCGCTGTATTATAACAACCCTAGGTCTGTATGGCCAGTTTTTTTAGTAGTTGCTCGATTGATAGCATTTCTGTGTCTTTTTCTGTTCGCTTTTTATATTCATATTTTCCTGCTTCAACAGTCTTGGCACTGACAACGACACGGTGTGGAATGCCAATCAGGTCTGCATCAGCGAACTTTTCACCAGGACGCGCATCGCGGTCGTCATACAGCACTTCGATGCCCTCTTCCTGAAGGGTTTTATATAGCTCATCAGCTACTTCAGTAGCCTTTTCTTCGCTACCGAGACTGGCCAAATACACTTGGAAAGGAGCCAAGTTTTCGGGCCAAACCAGTCCCATGTCATCCGCCATTAGCTCTACAATTACACCCATAAGTCGCGTTGGCCCCAATCCATAGCAACCCATCATAACAAGTTTTTCATGACCTGATTCATCCGTAAAGTTAAGGCCAAGTGGTTTACTAAACCTGTCCTTCAGAGTAAAGATATTCCCAACTTCGGCACCATTGAATACTGGGTAAGGCTTATCATTCTTGGGGTTCAAATCACCTTTTTGAGGCACCTTTATGTCTACGAACTCTTTTGGCTCGTGCAAGTCACGACCCCAGTTAACGTTTATACTGTGGTAATTTGTGCGGTTTGCACCCATTTCAAAGTTAGTCCGATTAGCGCAGGATTCATCTACTAAAACCTGTACTTCGTCTGACAAATTTAGAAGGCCCGCATAACCAACATCTGCTCCAGTAACGCGCTTTACGGTCGCCTCATCAGCTAATTCTATGTTGTTGACGCCAAGGACATCTTTTAGCTTATCTTCGCTTATGTTGTAGCCGCCACGGACTGCTGCAGCAACTAACTTGCCACCATCAGTTACATATAACATGGTTTTTGTAGTTTTCTCCACCGGTATTTTTAAAAACTTGGCGAGCTGCTCTACTCCTATGAGCCCCTTGCCTTCTACTTCCTCCATTGCCTTAGGTTGATCATTATTCTTAACGGCAGGTGCTTTTGATGACACTATTTCCCTGTTAAGGTACTTATTATCAACTTCGTCGTAGTAAATATCATCCTCACCCGCATCCACAAGCGTCTGAAACTCGTGGCTATATTTACTAAACATACCCCCGCTCGCAAATGCCAATACGGTTTTTTCACCAATGCCAACACGATTAAAAATGTTGACGTATGCCTGTTTAATTTTTTCGTATAGCTCTTCGTGTTCTTCGTTGCTACGCGCAAAGCTATACATGTCCTTCATCAGGAACTCACGGCCACGCATAATACCACTTTTAGACCTAGTCTCGTTACGAAACTTGGTCTGGATCTGGTACGCCAAGAATGGCAAATCTTTATACGATTGCACAAACCTTTTAGCTGCCCGAACCAGCGGCTCTTCTTGGGTTGGCGCCAGACCTAACTCTGTTCCATTTTTTAGTTTTGTCTTAAACCAAACATCAACTTTGGCATCATCCCACCTATCAGTAACTTTCCAGAGTTCAGCATCTTGGAGTGCGGTCAAAAGCAACTCTTGTCCACCAATAGCATTCATCTCTTCACGAATAATTTCGTTTATATTATTTAAAACTCTCAGACCAAGTGGCAAAAAAGTATATACACCGGCCATTTCCTTATGAATATAGCCGGCCTGGATCAGCAATTTAGCGTTCTTCGCCCTTTCATCTGCAGGTACGTCCTTGGTTGTTTTCGTAAACAGTTGTGAGTATTTCATGTGTCGCTCCTTATTATAGCGTTAGTTAAGAAAAATGTGATAGTTTAACCTTATTTCAACTTAAAAACCCCTCGTTTTTATATGAGGGGGTTATTTTTTTATATATTTCTAAGAAATACTAAATTACACCCCAAGGGGTGGTGTCGGCATATTTATAAATGTGAACATATATAAGGCCATAATTTTCATATTATACACTATCCAACCTTAATTACGAACAAAAGCACAAAAGCTATGCCGTTTTTCAGCATATGAAGGAAAATTGAAGCCCCTAGATTTCCTGTTTTTTCTCGCAAATAGATTAGCACTAACGACAGCGAGAATGTATCAATTGCTGCGACCCACAAAAGCGGTGCTCCGCTACCAAACTGCAAGTGAGCCAAAGCGAACATCGCACTAGTTATGATTACGGACGGCCAAAGTGAGAGTTTTGTTTTTAGCCCGGTATATAAAAATCCTCTGGCAAGTATCTCTTCGACTATTGGTGGCAGAATAACCAAACTAATGAACACCAGTACCAGTTCCCAGCTCTGTTGAGCAGATTCGAATCCAATTTTTTGGTTTTGGCTAAAGTTTACATCTGGAAAAATTGCTTTTACGATTATCGTAATAATCAGATATAAAAGAAAATAAACGCCAAAGCCGGCGACAGCAAAACCTACATCTTTTAGTTTAGGCCAAGCTAGCCCGATATCGGTAAAGTTCGCTTTTTTAAATCTCAGTAAACCCCAAATTATTAAAAGAACTGTGCTTTCTATTAGCAGGATAAATAAGAATTGCCCTGTTGCGGTTTTTAGCCATAATTGGATATCATTACTGGTCCAACCGAGCACTAGTGGCAAAGTCAAAATAATAAAACTAGCTATGACTTGCGAGCTTAAATATGTAGTAACCGTCAGTATTATTGTCTGAATTGGCGTCCAAAAAGCTTTTTTACTACTCGGTGCCTCTGTTGGGGTCATGGCTAGTTTTTCGACACTACTCAGAAAAACCTCCTTACATCAATAACCGTTATCAGAAGGAATAGCCCCATCAGCGCTATAAAACCAGCGCCGTGAATCCTCTCTTCTACTTCTTTAGTTAGTTTTTTATGTCGTACCCTGTACAAAAGTGTCACAAAAAGCCTACCCCCGTCTAGTGCTGGAATGGGCAGTATGTTCATTATTGCCAGTGTTAGTGAGATAATCGCAATTATCATTAGTATAAATCGGTAACCAAGTGTAGCCCCGTCCTTAATTACGACGAATATACCCACTGGACCTGATACCTGGTCTGCGGCTTTTGCCCCATTACCCTGAAATACATTACCTATCGCTGTTCCTATACCCTGCAATGTCAGCTTTGTAAATTGCGCGGCAGTACCCACTGCCACAATAGGCGCCGACCAAGTAGAGCGCCTAACTGAATATTCTGTCGGAACAATTCCCAGATAGCCCTTTGGTTCATCTGTTTTCTTAGAAGCTTCGACTTCCTTTCTGCTACGTAGTTCTATGTCATTTACGGTGCGTTCTTTACCGTCACGACTGTATTTAACACCTATTTTGAGCCCCTCAAATGCATGAGTCAGCTGAGTCAGGTCCTGCGGAGATTGCACAACATCGCAATATGGGGTTGAGCAAGGAGGAGAATGGACTGCAATTAACTGATCACGCACCTTTAACCCGGCTCGCTCTGCAGGCGAGCCGGGTTCAACATAGGCAACAAGTATATTTTGCTGAACTGTTTTAGTATCTGAAGGCACGGAAAACTGATTATCAACTAACTTTGGCATTCCAATCACAGCAAGTAATGTCAAGATACCGAGCGCCGTGGCAAGATTCATCGCTACACCAGCAGTCATGATTTTTACTTTGTCTTTGAGTGATGCAGCACCGTAACTACCAGGCGTAGTGTCTGAATCATGCTCCCCCTTTAGCTTGACGAACCCCCCCAGCGGCAACAGATTAACGCTCAGTAGCATCTTACTTTTCAGTCTTTTACCCCATACTTTAGGCGGAAACCCTATCCCAAATTCTTCAACTTCTACACCGGCTCGTCTAGCGGCCTTGTAATGACCCCATTCGTGCACGATCACAAGACAAACAAATAAAATTAGTCCCAAAATTAATAATGCCATATTATCGCAGCCTACTTTCCATGTCGTCTTTTACGTTTTTTATATTCTTCAATAACATTATCTAGGTCCTTTGCAGAAAAATCCGGCCAACATTTATCCAAAAACAGTAATTCTGCATATTCCGACTGCCACATCATAAACCCACTTAAGCGCTTCTCTCCAGAAGTCCTGATAATCATATCCAGTGGCGGAAGATTTTTTGAATACAAATATTGTTCAAACTTATCAGGGGTCAGAGTCTTTATTTCGTTAACTGGAACTGCTTTTATTGCATCTACTATCTCCATTTTTCCACCGTAATTAAAACATAGTGCGACAGTTCCGTTCGTATTCTGAGAGGTTTTTTCAATTGTCCTATCAAGCGCTTTAATAACTTTGTCGTCCAAACCTTCTCTACTACCCAAAACTAAAATTTTTATACCTTTTTCGTTAAATACATCTAGGTATTTTTCCACGACCCGCAATACTAACATCATAAGATAAGATACTTCTTCCTGTGTTCGTTGCCAGTTCTCGGTCGAAAATACGAAAGCCGATACGTACTGTATTTTGCGGTCAAAACATTCAAGAACTATCTCTCGGAATACTTCCGCACCCTGCTTATGCCCTTCAAGAGTTGGCAGACCGTGTTGTTTTGCCCATCGACGGTTTCCGTCCAGTATAATTCCTAAATGAATTGGTGGTGGGTTATTATCTGTCATCAATACTCACTATTGTATCAGTAATATCTGTGCCTGCTGCTCCACTAAACAGTCATTATCTCTTTTTCTTTTGCTTGCGCTAAAGCATCTATTTTTGTTTTGAATTCGTGAATCGCTTCATCTAGTTGTTTTTCAAAACGACTAAAGTCGTCCTCTCCGATATCCTTGCCCTTTTTTAGTTTTTCAGCACTCTCCCGAGCTTCATGTCGAATATTACGCATACGAATCATTGATTCCTCAGTTTTTGTACCAAGTTGTTTTACTATTTCGCGCCTTCTTTCCTCTGTTAACGGCGGTATAGGCAGTCTAATAATCCGTCCATCATCGGTCGGGTTAAGGCCTAGACTTTGATTGTCTCGGATAGCCTGGGTTATAGTCTGTAAATTGTTTGGGTCGAAAGGAGTTAATTGCAACATCTGAGACTCTGGGACCGTAATACTGGCAACTTGATTTAACGGAGTTGGAACACCGTACGCTTCTACCATAACCCCATCGAGCATTCCGGGGTTAGCTCTACCGGTACGCATCTTTTTTAGTTCATTTTCTAGATGTTCGACGTTTTTCTTGAGATTATCTTGAGCTGTCTTCATTAAATCGTTTGTACTCATACTACTTCCTTTTCTGGGCACTAGTTACATCCCTAGTATATCAAACCTGAAGATGTGATATACGGCCTCTTCTCAGTAATTATTCTACTTCGCCCAGTTGCATTCGAGCAAAACGTCTAACAACGATGTTTTCACCCAGCTTTGCTATCTGTTCCTTGATGTACTGATCAACAGTAATATCTGGGTTTTTTACATAAGGTTGTTGCAGTAAACATCGCTCACCAAAATGCTTCTTTACCATTCCCTCAACTATTTTTTCAATCATTTCGGCTGGTTTTCCGTCTGTTTTTGCCTTTTCCGAAAATTCAGTTTCAATTTTTGTTTTTTCTTCTTCAGGAACGTCATCTACAGAGGTGAATTGCGGTGCTGAAGCAGCGACATGCATTGCGATGTCTTTGACTAGCCCTGTAAAAATTTCGTTTCTGGCAACAAAATCGGTCTCGCAGTTTACTTCCACTAGTACCCCGATGCGATTGTCGTGGTTATAAGTCCCAATAAGCCCGGCTCTAGCCTCTCGCTCTCCTCGCTTTTCAGCCTTTGTTAGGCCTTTTTTGCGCATAGCAGCCAGGGCAGTGTCGAAGTCGCCCTTAGCCTCTTCTATGGCTTTTTTCGCATCAGTTAGGCCAACCCCTGTGAGGTTTTTTAGCCGTTTAACATCCTCTAGAGAAACCGTCATCTTATTTTTCCTCCTCTTTTTCAGGTGCTTGTTTTTGCTTAGCTTTACCAGATAAAATTGCCTGCTCTATATAATCAGCTACTAGCTGCAGAGCTTTAATTGCGTCATCATTACACGGTACTGGGTAGTTTATGTTGGTGGGGTCTGCATTAGTGTCAACCAAAGCTACCACTGGAATGTTTAACTTTTGGGCTTCTTTAACAGCGTTTGAATCATGTAGGATATCAAATACCAAAACAGCCCCTGGCCGTGCAACCATGTTTTTTATGCCACCGTATTGGTGATTCATAGCTTCGATTTCTTCCTGATAGCGCTGTAATTCTAATTTATTATATTTTGCAGACAGTTCACCAGACTCCATTTTTGCTTCTAGATCTTTAAGGTGTTTTACGCGGCCACTAATAGTCTTCTGATTAGTCAACATTCCACCTAGCCAACGGTTAACAACAAATGGCATGTCTGTTTTCTCAGCCAAATTCAACGCTATATCCTTGGATTGTCTTTTTGTGCCAACAATCAGAATCTGTTTGCCAGACGCAGATGACTTTTCTAAGAACTCTAGCGCTTCTTTTAGCTTTACAACGGTTTGCGTTAGATCAATTATGTGACTGCCATTTTTCTTACTATGTATATATTGAGCCATTTTTGGATGCCAACGGCTAGTCTTGTGCCCAAAATGTGCGCCAGACTCTAGTAATTTTTTTATATCTACATCAACTGTAGCCATTATTTTAATCCTTCTTTCTTCGGTAGAGCTTTCTCGGAAACGTACCTACACGGTAATCGCCCAAGAGGATTTGTCGCTCCCCTGTTTATTAATATTACCCACCAACTATAACAGATAGGCCTGCCTAAAGCAACGTAAGATTGACTCGAGGCCAACAGATGTGTATACTTACCTTCTGTTATGAAAAAAGATGTTCACCCAAACAATTACCGCACAGTTGTGTTTCAAGACCTCAATGACAACACGTCTTTTTTGACACGCTCTACTGTCGCTGCAACCGAGACTATAAAATGGGAAGACGGCAATGAATACCCACTAGTAAAAGTTCATATTAGTAGTAGTTCCCACCCCTTCTACACCGGTCAAGAAAAGCTAATGGATATAGAAGGTCGCGTTGATAAGTTCAAGGCGCGTGCACTAGCCGCAGAAAAAGCCCGTGAAGCACGCACATCAGCGGCAAAGAAAAAATCGACAGTAAAAGCTGCTAAAGACGAAAAAAAGGCCGCGAAAGTCGAAGCTTCAAAACCAGTTACTGCTGATAAATAACTACGAATCATTCAAAACCATCTGTTTTTAAGACAAACAGGTGGTTTTTCTTTATACTAAGAAGGAAGATTTATGACAAACGAAACAGATTTACGAAACGAACTCGCCGGGATTCAAAAAAAATTGGAAGATCCTGCTATTTATAGCGATTCCTCCTACCCAACGCTTGCCAAACGCCAAAGCGAACTAGAGCAAATAGTTGGTTTATTTAACGAGAGAAAGCAACTAGAAAAAGCCAAAGAGCAGGCTCAGGCTCTGCTGAGTGAATCAGATAGCGACATGGCCGCACTGGCCCGTGCAGAGCTCGATGAAACTGAGACAAAGCTCTCAGCTCTGAGCTCTGAGCTTTCGGCGTTACTTATCCCTAAAGACCCGAACGACGAGCGAAACGCAATTGTCGAAATACGGGCAGCTGCCGGTGGTGATGAAGCCAGCTTATTCGCGGGTGATTTGTACAGAATGTATCTGCGATGGGCCGAAAGAAATAATCTTAAAACTGAATTACTCAGTGAGAGTAGCAACGAAACTGGTGGATACAAAGAAGTAATTTTCGAAGTAAAAGGCGAAAATACCTACAAACAGTTAAAGTTTGAAGCTGGCGTTCACCGAGTACAACGAGTGCCGACAACGGAAAGCCAAGGTCGTATACATACCTCTACAGTCACAGTGGCGGTGATGCCGGAGGCTGAGGAAACAGACGTTGAAATAGATCCAGCAGATCTTCGCATAGACACATTCAGGGCTTCGGGGCATGGCGGACAATCAGTCAACACGACTGACTCGGCAATTCGCATTACGCACTTGCCCACTGGGCTGGTCGTTGCCAACCAAGACGAAAAATCTCAAATCAAAAATAAAGCTAAAGCAATGGGCGTACTTCGATCGCGTCTGTTGCAGCTGAAAATTGACGAAGCAAACGCCAAAGAATCTGAAAAACGAAAATCTTTAATCGGCACTGGTGATCGAAGCGAGAAAATCAGAACCTATAACTTCCCTCAAGACCGAATTACAGACCATCGAATTGGATACTCACGGAGTAATATTCCAGCCGCTCTGAGTGGTGATATAGATGACATTTTACAAGCATTAGGAAATTATGACAGGCAACTACAAACTGATGCGACTTGATTCATGGCTAGATTTAGCACAGGCTAGCCTAAAATCAGCAAACATCTCATCAGCAAGACTCGATAGCGAGCTTATCGCTGCCTTCGTGTTCAATAAAACCCGGGTGTGGGTTCACTCACATCCAGAGTACCAACCAACCATTGATGAACAGAAAACCTTGTCCGATCTTCTCAAACGCCGCGTAGCGAATGAGCCGATCGCATACATATTGGGTGAAAAAGAATTTTACGGTCGTTGTTTTTTTATCAACAAAAGTGTTCTGGTCCCAAGACCAGAATCAGAGTCATTAGTGCATCTTGCGCTTTCAATAAAAACCAAAGATTTAAAATTTATTGACGTAGGAACTGGTAGTGGTGTTTTGGGGATTACAATTATTTTGGAACGGCAAAATTGGGAAGCGCACCTAACTGATGTCTCGAATGATGCCCTGGTAGTGGCCACTATGAATTCGGCGCGTTACAAAGTCGAAAAGTTGGTAACAATCCGCAACCAGAGCCTACTAAATAAAGACGAAAATGAATATGGTCTAGTTCTAGCCAACCTACCCTATGTACCTGACCATTTTTGCAATAACCCCGATCTCCGTGCAGAGCCTACAATTGCATTGTTCTCGGGGAGTGACGGGTTAGACTTGTACCGTGAATTTTTTGCTCAGATTAAAAGCCGTAAATTGAAACCTTTCAATATAATAACCGAGTCGCTAGTTTCTCAGCACATCGAATTAGAAAAACTAGCTTCAAAAAGTGGCTATCGCCTTCTCTCGACAAAAGGCCTGGGTCAACATTTTGTGTTAGCTTAGTCCTGCGGTATTAACTCTAGCTTCAATTGAACCGTTTTTTCTTTACCATCCCTCAGATATGTCACCGTGACTGTCTCTCCGACTGCAAATCTACTGACTACAGAGTTTAATGGAGTAGTTTGCGTGACTTTTTTGTCATTTATCTTTGTGATGATGTCGCCTGGCCTCAAACCAGCTTTGCTAGCTGGTGAGTTTGGCAAAATACTTGGCTGGCTATCGGATCCTTCTGGTATATAGGCGCCCTCTTTTGAGCTTTGTCTCAATTCTTTGGCATTGTCGGATGTTAGTTGAATATATCGAACACCAACATACGGCCGTAATAGTTTACCCTTTTCTATCACGCCTTTAATTAGGCCTGTGGCGTCATTTATAGGTATGGCGAATCCTATATTCTGCGCATCACCCGCGATTGCAGTATTGATACCAATAACTTCCCCGTCAGAATTTACTAGTGGGCCTCCTGAATTACCTTGATTAATAGCAGCATCTGTCTGGAACAAATTCTGAAGACTTTCGACGCCACTCTGACCATCGCTAGCGTCCACGCTACGTCCATACCCAGAAACAATACCTGACGTTACGGTATTCTGGAATTGGCCTAATGCATTACCTATGGCCACCACCATGTCACCTACCCGCATATTATCCGAGTCTCCTATCTTCGCTGGAATCAGCTTCTTGCCCTTGGTGTCTGTAATCTTTAAAAAAGCTACGTCAAGTGGATCTGTCTCGTTTGTCCTCCCGACAACTCGGACATCGTCGAACACCGTACCATCTGACATTATTATGCTAACTTTCGTCGAGCCAGCAGGTACCACATGTCGATTGGTTATTATGTAGCCATCTTTACTAATGATGAATCCTGTTCCTGCACTCTGCTGTGCAATTGACTGACCCGAGAATGAATCCCTTGAACTGCCACCGGTGACATTAATAGAGACGACACTTGGACCGACGTTTTTAGCAATAGAACTGATGAGTTCACTTTCTTCTGAAACAACCCGCTTAGCATTGGTCGTATTATTTGATTCTCCTGTGTTAAGCAAATATGCACGCGCACCCAACATTCCACCCGCAAAACCAACACTCAGAACTAGAAAAACACTAAAGACTATTTTATAAACTCTTGGCTTACTGCTGCCTGCAACCTGATTGCTTGGTCTTACGGCAGGATCGCCGAAATCAGAGTTTATTTTATTATCGTTTTTCTTGTCATCCATTTCTTGACCCCCCTAATTCTTTTAAACTGTTTTATCACCCCAAGAAGAAAAAACTAATACTACTATTGTTATGGCTACCATTATAAAAATGAACTGCTTCTGTATCAGGCTAGATAGTTTATCGTTTTTCTGCAAGTAGTACATAGTACCCAAACCAAAACCAAACACACTAAGTAGTAATGTAACTTGCGAAACAAGACCATAGTACAACAGCCAGTGGCTTAGCACCCAAGCTAGAGCTGCCCCAAAATAGGCCCAAATATCAGACAAAAACCGTGTATAGGGCTCATCAAAAGCACTAAAAAAGTGCCTGGCAGATACATAAGTCACTGCACCAGTTCCCACAACTAATATATAGGTGTCCGGGCCACCACCAACTAGATACAAGGCCATTAGCCCAAATATTTGAGCTATTAAAGCCTGCATAGAAACACCTAGAAGATTTGCACTCGGTTTAATTAGCAACAACCATGTCATATAAACAACAGTCCATATTATTTGCCATATTTGTGAGTTTGTTTGTGTCATGAAAAGAACGATGGACACCCCAACTACAATATCTACCGCATTTGCCCTAATATATGCGAACCAGTGTCTCGGTCTAACTGCTAACACCCGCCACTTACTCAAAAGTACTATGCCAATTGCCAGTTGGGACAAATTTATTCTTACTAAAATATATGCAATTAACGGAAGTAGAATTGTAAGCACAAGATGTATTACATGTGAATAGCCGCTCGCAGGACGAATTCTTTTAATTACTTGTTTCATTTTTCCCTAATATTATAACAAAATCGGCTGCCCCAGGATCAACTCCCGTGGGTAAGCTGCCAGTAACTTGTGTTTTAAAACGAAGTTCTAAATAACGTTTGGTATACTTTTTATCTCCGTTCCTCAAGTCTATGACTTGAGTTTTTTCATAGGTTCGTGTCGGTGCGTCACCTGTTTTTGCGACATTATAGCCGTAGCCCTTTAATATCTTAGAATATTTCGTAGCTAATCCAGGAGTAGTTGTACCATTGAGCACTATAACGGAAGCATTTTCTTTCTTTAAATAACCATCTTTTAGCTTTGTCCTTACATAACTCTGTATGTCGCTGTAATCATACAGCCCGGCTTTTGGTATAACCACAGATAACCCAGCAATGTTATCTGTAGTAACATAGTCGTTTGGAGGGTCTGCAAGACCTATTGAAGTGACTTTGTGGTCCTCAACATCTTGCGCCACCTCATATAGTTTCATTATGTCATCAACACTCAGATCAGTTTCAGCGTGTCTACCGAAAGCATCAATAAGCTGTGATAATTTAAGAGGGTTACCAAAAGTTCCAAGACTTAAGGCCTTATCCCTCAATGCAACTAAAACTTCTCTTTGGCGCTCAGCACGGTCAAAATCTCCTCTCGCGCTACCATGTCTTGATCGCGAATAAAGTAAAGCTTTCTTCCCATCAAAATGCTGCATGCCCTTTTTAGCAATTACTGGACTCCAGTTATTTTCCCACGCCACTGTTGGGTCATAAAGCTCGTTTTTAACATTGATATCAATACCTCCGACAGTATCTATGGCTTTTCTGAAGGCCTCAAAGTCAACCATTGCGTAATAGTGAATCGGCAATCCAGTTACTTCTTCGGCGACTTTTTCTGTGGATTTTATTGCTATTTTTTCAGCCTCTTTTTTTGACTTTCCCTGATAGATTGCTTGCTGCTTGGCTGTCGCATAAATGGCGTTTATTTTCATAGAACCGTCCCCTGGCATTTGAACATAAAGATCCCTGGGTATACTGAGTAAACCTATTTCTTTCTGACAAGTGTCGATACTCGCGACCATAATCGTATCAGTCAGATCCGCACCATCATGACCGGGGCCGCCTTTGCCTAATAGCAATACATTTACTCTGCCGTCGCCTTCGCTTTTTAGGAGTTCAGGGGCAACTTCGCAATCTAGAGCCAAGGCGCTTGTTCCGCCCTGAAATATTTGATTTGCTCGCAAAAAAGCAAACCCCACTAAAAAACCTGCAAACAATAACGCTAATGTAGTCGCCGCTAAGAACCCCTTTTTTATTCCCGGTTTCCACTTTTTTGATTTTTTTGATCCTTTTTTTTGTTTGACCGGCTCTTCGATGCTCATATCGATACTGTTTTTGTATGCAGGACGTCTTCCTAGCCGGCTAGGATCAGGAATATTGCCACTACTGCCCAAAGTTCTAGGGTTGTAGCCATCTGGAGCCTTAAAACTATCGTTATTCTTTGTCACTGGTGCTCTTCTAACAAATCCATCGACGCTTTTGGATCGAGTTTTTCTTGTCGGATGAGGCTTAAAATTATCCATAAATGTAGATGTAAGTATAACGTTTTTGCTATAAATTTGAAAGTTAGTTTAGCCCGAAACGAACTAACAGATTCACCTCTAGCACACTGAATGAAAATACCGTATAGTGCAGTGTACAAACCATGACAAACGACAACCATTCAGAGCAGACAAATCAAGAGACAAATACAGCGGATTCAGTAAGTCGGCGAATGGACACCAGCAAACCGTCGAAAAAACCACATGCATTAAAAGAGATAGTCTCAACAGCACTTTTGCTCGTTTTTGCTCCCATTGCAGCGATAATTTTTACGGCTTTTATTTTTCAATTCTACAGAGTTGATGGCCAGAGCATGGAACAAACACTACAGCCAAACGACCGCCTCATAGTATATAAACTTCCAAAAACTATTTCTGCAATTACACACAATACATATATGCCATCTAGGGGCGAAATAATAGTGTTTTCTTTAAACGAAAAAAGTTCAGTCGGCCAGAACGAGTCAAGGCAACTAATAAAGCGTGTTATTGGATTGCCCGGTGACCGAGTCGTTGTGCATGGCGGCAAAGTGACTATTTATAATGACACTCACCCAAATGGGTACAATCCCGACGAAAACACACCTTACGAGCAAAGCACTCAACCAACATCTGGAGAAGCCGACGTAACAGTTGGTGACGGTGAAATATTTGTGATGGGCGATAACAGAAGTAACTCTCTGGATTCTAGAGTTTTTGGGGCAATCAAAGCAGATGAAATAGTCGGCAAACTAGTTTTGAGAGTATTACCCTTCAAGTCTTTCGAATAACTGTCAGTCATTTTTTCTAAGTAGCGAGATTATTCTTGCCAAATCTTCGTCTGATGAAAAGTGTAGCTCTAGTCTGCCGCCCTTTGCCGTTCGTCTTATGCTGACGGGGGTTTTCAGGTAGGTTCCAAGTTGCTTCGTTTCTTTTGTAGTGGTCGCCATTTTGGCTTTTGTCTCTTTGGGGCCAGACGACCCTTGTTTAGCTGTTACAACGAACTGTTCAGCCTGCCTGACGGACCAACCATTGCTAATAATGCTCGTCAGTAATTCCTGTTGTTTATGACTGTCATCCCTAAGAGCCAAAATAGCCCTAGCGTGTCCTTCAGAAATTTTACTCTCAAATAATGCTTTCTTGGCGTTATCCGGCAAATTCAGCAATCTAACTATATTATTTACTGTTGCTGGTGCTTTGCCGAGCCTCTTTGCGATTGATTCGTAAGTCATGCTGAACTGATCATGTAGGCGCTCGATCGATGCTGCCTGCTCCAGGGGCGAGAGGTCGACTCTTTGAACATTCTCGACAATAGCAATCTCCAATTGTTCTAGTTCTTCGTGAGACCTAACGAGCACAGGGACTTCTTTCAAGCCAGCAATTTTCGCTGCCCGCCAACGTCGTTCACCGGCTATAAGTATAAACTTATCATTTTTTTTCGTTACTACGAGTGGCTGAACAATTCCGTATTGTTTTATAGAACTCGCCAACTCATTGAGGGCTGTTTCATCAAAATGTTTACGTGGCTGATCAGGATTTGGTTCAACTAATTGGTGTTTAACTTTCTGGACTTTTTCCGAAGTTACCTCAAGAATAGACGTATCGAAGTCAGTTGGTATTAGGGCATCGAAGCCTTTGCCTAGTCCCTTATTTTTAGACACTAATCCCATCGCAGGTCTCCTTTCCCATATAATTTAGGCCAAGAATCGCCCTTTTTGCCCAAAATATAGCAAACCACTTCGCTCTGTAGCTGTGGCTATGGTTTGTCGTGCTTTGTATGTTTTGATCAAAAATCATCGTTTTTTTATCTCCAAAAACTATAGGGAAGAAGACCTGTTGACTATTGTACACGTTCTTCTATTTCTTTTGTCAATTGTTTGTAGCTTCTCGCGCCTTTTGACCACTTGTCGTGTTCGGCAATTGTTTTGCCATGGCTAGGCGCCTCGGCTAATCTAACGTTCCGAGGTATTACTGTATTAAACAGCTTGGCGCCAAAGTGTTTTTTTAGCTCATCATAAACCTGTGAAGACAAGGATGTACGACTATCGTACATTGTTGCAACTACTCCTAGAATTTCCAGGTCCGGGTTTAATCCTTGCCTAATACGTTGCACGACTCCTAGTAACTGGCTAAGCCCTTCCATAGCGTAGTATTCAGTCTGTACAGGTATCAGCACATAGTTGGCGGCTGTCAGGGCATTAATAGTCAGTAAACCAAGTGCCGGTGGACAGTCTATTAATATATAGTCGTATGCTGCACTAGAAAGCGCCGACTTTAGCTTATTTTCTCGTTGCAATTCCGATGATAGGTCCGTCTCGGCGGCGGCTAAAGACGCTTTGGATGGCAAAATATGTATGCCGAGTCTCTCTATTGGCTGTACTGCGTCGGCCAAAGAAACAGCTCCCATAATTACATCGTAGGTAGATTGCTCCACCCGCTCTCTGGGCAGCCCGATACCGCTAGTTGCATTACTCTGTGGGTCCAGATCAATAATAAGGACCGATTTACCTTGTTTCTGAAGGTAAGTTGCGACATTAATTGTAGTCGTCGTTTTGCCTACCCCACCTTTTTGATTAATAACTGCGATTATTTGTGTCATTTAGCCCTCTATGTATCAATACACAGATTATCACTTTTGATCATATCCGCACAACAATCATGACTATAGAATAACTAGCCATTTAATACCAGCGTTTTAATACTGGTATTAAGAGATCTTTTTTATTGTTAGCTGTGTTTGGTGTTGACGATGCCCATGAACTTTTTTAACGCGTTTCTTGGACTTGTATCTTATCGATGTAACTTTATCGGCCTTGCTTAAAGGCTGTGTCACTTCTGCTGTTACTTTGGAGGCACTAACATCTGGCGTACCCACCGTAGTTTTATCGCCGTCTATTACTAACAGAGGTGTGAAGTCCATAGTCTTTTTTGCTTCTTTCATATAGTCAACTTCGAGCGTATCGCCCTCTGTTACGACGTATTGATTTCCACCTACTGCTATTACTGCTTTTTTCATGATTTATTTCCGGATACTTTCTAAAAAGAATTTTAGTTACCAATAGATACTACCAGAGTTGCTCGCCTCTGTAAAGTGTCGACTTATATTAAACACCTGGCGAGCGCAATGTCCTCAGTATGGCCTACCTAGACCTGTGCTATGACAGAAGTTCCTATCGTATGATTTTGTTTTTATTGGAATTTTTTGTTTATGGTACACCCATACCACCGATTATATACTGGAATTTAGGCTTTTTTTAGTGATATTTCTAACATTTCGCCCTCGACTTTGACTTCCTCTTGGTAGCCCAGATCTTTCTTAGTAATACTCAACGTAGTAGCAAGCGTTTCCGATTTGATCGTATCAGCGTGTTCTTTTATGGCCTCAGAGATACTATTGTCGTTCGAGACAAGAGAAAGTTCAATTCTATCATCGACATTCAACTCTGCCTTCTTTCTAGCATTTTGCACGTGTCGCACAATTTCACGCATAATGCCCTCTCGCTTCAATTCTGGAGTGATCTCAAAATTCATGGTTATACCATTAGGTTTAGTTGCTGAAACAACGTAGGTAGCAGGTTTAACATTTAGCTCTTCCTCTAAAATGCTTTTAAACCCATTAGAGGAAAGTTGGCGTTTAGTCGTAACTATTGGGCCCGGCAGCGGCTGGCGCACCTTGATGCCATTATCGGCTCGTCCGCTCAACCCGAGATTTATCATTGTTCTCATCATTTCCATATCATCCAGCATTGCTTGGTCTTTGATTCCCGCTTCAGGCCAATCGCTAAGGTGCACTGATTGCGGCATACCAAGACCTTCAGTTAGTTCTCTCCACAGGTGATCGCTTAGAAATGGTGCCCATGGTGCAAGAAGTTGGCAAAGTCGCGTTAATGTATACCAAAGTGTCTCGTATGCCTGTTGTTTATCCGTATCATCTTCAGTCTTCCAAAACCGACGCCTAGAACGGCGAATATACCAGTTACTCATATCATCAATTAGGGCAAAAATAGGCTGAATAGCATGAGCTAACTTGAAGTTATCAGCCAGAGTCGTAACCTCTTCTATGGTTTCATTGAGTCTGGCTAGCATCCACTGGTCGAGAACATTAGTGCTCTTAGGTTCCACCCCAGGCTTTGACGGCTTCCAGTCATCAATATCTGCGTACATCTTGAAAAAACGATACGAGTTCATCAAAGTGCCCAGAACATTTCGATTCAAATCTTTCAGGCTACTCCTGTCAAAGCGCATGTAATCGGCCGTTTGCGTAGCCTGAGTACTGGAAAGAAGAAACAATCGCAGGCTATCTGCCCCTTCGTCTTGAAACACTTCCTCAACAGGAGGATAGTTTTTGAGACGTTTACTCAGTTTCTGCCCGTCCCCAGCCATAATCATGCCGTTAACAACAACATTTTTATAGGCTGGGCTATCAAACAATATAGTCGACACAACATGTTGAACATAAAACCAAAGCCTCGTTTGATCCAGCCCCTCGATAATAAAGTCTGCAGGGAAAGTGCTCTTGAAGGTCTCTTTATTTTCAAAAGGATAGTGTTGTTGGCCTATGCTCATACAGCCTGATTCAAACCAACAGTCCAGAACTTCTTCAACCCGTCGATACGTCTTACCGTCCTTTTTGATCACAACGTCGTCAATTTTTGGTCTATGGACATCGGATAAATCTAATGTTTCATCTCCAGCAAGCTCCTTGAGCTTATCGTAACTGTCGACCACCATATAATCATCTTCATCGTCTTCATTTACCCAAACTGGCATTGGTGCACCCCAGTAACGATTTCTAGACACCGACCAATCGCGGGCACCTTCTAGCCACTTGCCAAAACGCCCATTCTTAATATGTTCTGGTACCCAGTTAATTTCTTCGGCAGTCTTAAGTAGCTGCTCTCGAATAGCCGAAACCTTGATAAACCAACTCGAGATTGCATAGTACATTAACGGGGTATCACAGCGCCAACAGAAGGGATAGGTGTGTGTAAATGTCTCTGCTGCATAAACTCTATTGAGCTTTGCCAAGTGTTCGATGATGTATTTATCAGCTTTCTTGAAGAACATACCTTTGGCTTCATCATATCCAATGCCACCAGTTACCTTACCGCTGGCATCAATAGTTTTGATTACTGGCACATTATTGTCTTGGCCAAGGTTCAGGTCATCTTCACCAAAGGCAGGCGCCACATGCAAAACCCCGGTGCCGTCATCAATACTAACAAAATCAGCAGTCCAAACTTTATAAAGGTTCTCTGCGCCCTCAAGATTTTTAGCATCATCTACCTTAAAAAGTGGATCATACTCTTTACCCACCAGTTCAGTGCCCTTAACTTCTTTCTCGATATGGTAGTCACTACTACTAAGAATTTCAAGTCGCTTCTCTGCAAGTACAACGGTTTCTTCTTTTCCATCATCGTCTTTGAGACGGACATACACGTACACCTCTTCAGGATTAACGGCGATGGCAGCATTACCTGGTAGAGACCAAGGAGTTGTAGTCCACCCAAGCAAGAACGCTTCCTCGTCTTTCAGCTTAAACTTTACATACAAACTAGGGTCAGACACATTGTCTTTATAGCCATCGTTGACCTCAAAATTTGACAGCGGAGTTTCACACCGTGGGCAGTATGCTGTACTTTTGAACCCTCTGTATAACAGTCCCTTGTCGTTAATCTGTGATAATGCCCACCAGACACTTTCGGTATAGGTATTGTCGACAGTTGCATAATAATTGTCATAGTCACTCCAGCGGCCAAGACGCTGTAATAGAATCTCCCATTCTCCCTTATACTTAAAGATAGAATCCCTACAAGCATTATTGAATTTCTCAAGGCCTAGCTCTAGAATTTGCTTCTTGCCACTGACTCCGAAATCTTTTTCAATTGCATATTCTACGGGCAAACCATGACAATCCCAGCCGTTACGACGGGGAACATAGTACCCACGCATAGTTTTATAGCGCAATACAGCGTCTTTGATACTAGTAACTAGACTATGTCCAAAGTGTGGCAAGCCATTAGCAAACGGAGGGCCATCATAGAAACTAAAATATTTACCACCTTCACGCTGCTTGAGGCTTTTTTCAAAAGTGTGTTCTTTTTGCCACAAGGCCAGTATAGACTCTTCTATAGCGGCTAAATTTGATTTTTGCTGGTCACTCATTCGACTCTTTCTCCTTAGAAATATAAAAATCACCTCGAAAGGATTTGTCTGGATCCCTAATAGGGAGGTACCATCCAGATTCCTTCAAGGTGATTCCCTTAAAAGCACTCGATTATCTGCTATTACGGGCTTACCCGGTGGGTTCTAATTGACCAATCAGATCGTTCTTCCCACTCCTCGCAGTTGATAGCTGCTACTAACGGATTAACTAAAACTATAGCGCATTTATCCCAGCCAGTCTATATCTATCTGTTAACCATGGACCTATTCGAATTGTTAGCGTTCTACTAAGTAAGCCGCCACCTCGTTAATCAGCGGCAAGGGCTCCCCTACCCACATGTTTTGCATAGATCCATCTTCTGCCGTTGCTAGAACCGCAGGGTAATCTGTTATGTCATATAGTTCTGCCAAATCAGAGCCTTGTTTGGTGTCAATATCGATTAGCTCTAATTGCCCAGCTGTCCTTCTTTCGAACTCGTGCACAAACTCCTCGACTACACGCCTGTGTTCTGATTTTTCCCGGTAAAGCACAACCACTTTCATGCCTATAGGTTACCACAATTAACTAGGTCTTGTGAGACCCGGGGGCATATAGGTGGGCAGAGTGCGCTGCGCGGCCGGAAGCACGCAAGAGATATGTACATATACAATACATTGACCGCGTACCAGAGGCCCCGCAACAATGCAGTCTGCCACCTATGTTTTCCTAGGAACAGCCAGTAGTTGATCCGCAGGCAGTGCATACGTAACAGCTGCCGGATCGCTGAGTTTGATTGCCACAGTTAAAACACATGGGGGCTGTCTCGTCATTTTTGGCACTTTTTGTTGTTGTTTTTACTTTTTCTTCCATAACTGCTTGCTTTGGCATTTCTCGGGTCACTTCTTTAGGCGACTCCTCTATTGTTTCGTCCGCAGTTAGGAAACTAGTTTGATCTTCTGGCATATCATCTATGGATGCCAGCCCTAACTCTAACTGATCGTCGAACGAAAGATACGTTTTGCCTAACTTTCGGAAAATATAGTCCGTAATCGAACTTGCGGTGCGTATTTCTGGGTCATCAGTAATACCAGAAGGTGCAAAGCTGGTGCTCATACAGGCGCTAACATAGGTCTTTAGCGGTACACCATATTGCAAGCCATGACTTACGGATATTGCGAAGGCATCCATCATACCCCTTAGAGTCGAGCCGTGTTTAGAAAAGTTAATGAACATTTCCCCGGCGCTACCGTCTTCGTATTCGCCTATAGTTACGTACCCCTTGGAGTCAGCGACTTTGAACGAGAACGTCTTCGAGTTTCGGACTCTAGGTAGTGGCCTACGAACAGCACTTTTGACAAGAATCTTATCCGATATATCCTGCAGCGAACTAGGCTGCTGTGTCGTTTTATCGTCCGTTGCACCAGCCTTTTTAGCCATTGCAAGCGGCTGAGCAACCTTACAGTTGTCTCTATATATCGCCACTGCTTTTAGGCCAAGTTTCCAGGACTCTATGTGTAGTTGTTCTATATCTTCAACGGTAGCTTCTTCTGGCATATTGACGGTTTTACTAATAGCCCCGGATAGGAAAGGCTGAACCGCACCCATCATCTTCACATGACCCATATAGTGAATAGAATTATCACCCATAGCACAGGCAAATACATTCAAATGTTCCTGTTTTAGTTCGGGTGCTCCAATAATAGTTTTTTCTTCGTCGATATAACTGATTATGGCGTCGATTTGTTTCTTGTTATAGCCAAGTGAACGAAGAGCCCGGGGCACTGTTTGGTTCACTATATGCATTGTCCCACCACCAACTAGCTTTTTCACCTTGACTAGCCCAAGATCTGGCTCTATCCCAGTGGTATCACAATCCATCATCAATCCTATTGTGCCCGTTGGCGCCAAAACACTAGCTTGAGAGTTTCTAACCCCATATAATTCCGCTAATTCTACAGCATCATCCCAAGCATGTGCTGCAGCACTAAGCAGCTCCTCTGATACCAGCCCTACATTTATCTTTGATACTTCGTCTCTATGCATTCTGAGAACCTTTAAAGTTCCTTCTCGGTCCTTGTGAAACCCGCTAAACGGACCAACCCTACGAGCAATCTTTGCACTTGTCGCGTACGCACGGCCAGTCATAAGGGCTGTAATGGCCGCTGCCTGCGCTCTACCTTCGTCGGAATCATAAGGCAAGCCTTGAGCCATTAGAAGTGCTCCAAGGTTAGCGTACCCTAGACCCAACTCTCGGTAAGCTTTGGCATTTTTTGTTATGCTCTCAGTTGGATACTCGGAGTACCCTACCAATATCTCTTGGGCTGTGAAAATTACTTCAACAGTATGAATAAAGGCTTTAAAATCAAAACTTCCATCTTCATTCAAAAATCTCAGTAGATTGATAGAGGCCAAATTACAGGCAGAATTATCTAGGTGCATATACTCACTGCACGGATTAGAGCCGTTGATTCGACCAGCATTAGGTGTTGTGTGCCATTTGTTAACGGTTGTATCAAACTGCATTCCAGGGTCAGCACATTCCCATGCGGCTTCGCTGAACTGCCTATATAGGTCACGGGCCTTCATTGTTTTAACTATTTTGCCGGTTTTAACTTCTTTCAATGACCAGTCTTCGTCATCAACAACAGCCTGCATGAACTCATCCGTAACTCTTACAGAATTATTGGCGTTCTGATACTGAACAGAATACGAATCTTTCCCATCAAGACTCATATCGAATCCATTAGCTTCTAAAACTCGTGCTTTTCGCTCCTCGCGGGCTTTGCACCAGATAAAATCTTCAATGTCTGGGTGATCAGCGTTTAGTATAACCATCTTGGCTGCTCGCCTAGTCTTGCCACCACTCTTAATTGCTCCCGCTGATGCATCGGCACCACGCATAAAGCTCAATGGACCACTCGCCGTACCGGCACTTTTTCCAAGTTTTTCAACAGATGAACGAATATTACTAAGGTTGATTCCTGAACCAGAACCACCCTTGAATATCATCCCCTCTTCTTTGTACCAGTTCAAAATTGCAGGCATAGTATCTTCAATACCTAATATGAAACAAGCGCTAGCTTGCTGGGAGCGGCTTGGGGCACCAATGTTAAACCACACGGGAGAGTTAAATGCTGCACGTTGTGTTGCAAGTATATACTTCAGTTCTTCTCTAAAAATTTCAGACTCGGATTCACTCTCAAAGTAATCCTCTTGCAAACCCTGACGGGTAATTGTATCCGCGACCCTGTCTACTAATTTCTTTAGTGAATCCTCGCGCTCACTAGTACCCGGTGTGCCAGTAAAATACTTCTGGGCAACTATATTTATTGAGTTCACTGACCAAGACTCCGGGAACTCAACTCCCTTTTGCTCGAAAACTGCTTTGCCAGTCATTGGATTGATAATTGATGAGTCTCTTTTGACCCAATTTAGCATGTCGTATGCTCTTTTTTTTGGCTGAGTAAATACCCTGCCAACACCTAAGCTGGTTGTTTGTCCCATTATTTTACCCTCACTTTTTTAATATATTTTAGATTGTTTTTATTTAGAGTTCTCCCGCTCCCAAACAGGGGACAGCTCCCTCAAACCTTTATAATTGATGTTCTGAAAGGCTTGAGGCAGCCCCAAAAATTATTTTTTGGTCTGCTCTATTTTCAGGTTTTTTATTTGTGAAAGTTCTTTTTCAAAACCCTCTATATCCTTAAATCTACGATATACGCTAGCAAAACGAACATATGCAACTTCGTTGAGCTGGGCAAGCCCCTTCATGACTAGATCGCCGATTTTGGAGCTAGATACTTCTGCGTCTTCGCACTCAAACAGTTGCTTCTCTACATCCGAAACAAGTTGCTCTATCTGTAACGTAGTAATTGTGGTCTTCTCGCAAGCCCTGTAAAGACCGCCCATGAGTTTCTCTCGGCTAAATAATTCCCGCGTGCCGTTGTTTTTAACTACAACCAACGTAGGTCTCTCTACCCGCTCGTAAGTCGTAAACCTGTGATGACACGCAGTGCATTCACGCCGCCTACGAATTGATTCACCATTAGTTACGTCTCTGGACTCAATTACTTTTGTTTCAGTAGAGGCGCATTGGCTACATTTCATTCCTGCATACCTCCTTTGTTCAGCTTAAATGTACTGATAACTCCATATTCACTACATATGGTGCTCGTATATATCAGAATACCCCCATACCTAGCGCTTTATCAAACAAATTGTGCTGTATTATTTATTACGTTATGTTCTATTTATCAGAGCTGTCATCTGATGAGTTTTTATCACGACGCTTTTTTAATCTTCGCAGGAATGAAGGCTTTTCTAACTCAGCTTCCTCATCTGTTCGCTTTTCTCCATCCTGTTGAGTGTCATCTTTTGCCCCACTTTCATCTTCTTCGTGGTCTATTGCCCAAATGTTGGGCATTGGCGTGTCGCTATGAAAATCGTGGGCATCACCATCCGGATGATTACTGCTATCACCGTCAAGATCCATGTCCATATCGTTCATATCAGGATGCATAACTTCACCAGGTGTTGTTACCCTCGAGTCTTGCCCATCGTCATCATCAGAATCGTCGTCTCTAGTCGTTGTTGCTGAAACCTTAGTTGTTTGATTGAAATAAGACACATCAAAACCTGTGGCTACTACGGTTATTATTACTTCGCCCTCTAATTCTGGGTTTATCGTAGCACCAAAAATTATATTTGCACTTGGATCTGCTGCCGCGGTAATTGTCTCAGCAGCGGTATTGATTTCGTGCATGCTCATATCGTTGCCGCCGATAACGTTGAACAAGATTCCACGTGCCCCGTCTATAGACACCTCTAGTAGCGGTGACTCGATTGCCTGTTGAGCAGCTTTGACTGCCCTATCATCACCGCTAGCTC
>RRZU011970503.1_pt1 | contig 35055 bp, 29 predicted proteins | sample 2165561 | NCBI WGS metagenome assembly RRZU01 (sample SAMN10456909, study PRJNA506462) | wastewater metagenome | isolation source: wastewater sludge | place: USA: Moscow, Idaho | reverse complement strand
TTGGTATACATTGGTATAGGCTGATACGACGAATGTTTTGGGTCTGGCGTAGCTGCATATACATAACTGAGAGCAGCAAAATACATTTTATGGGGACGATTATCAGAATCCAGCATAGTCACCATGACTTTGGACGGATCAATTTTGTTTTCTTCTAGATATTGCTGTAGCTTACGGGCAGCGTAGTTAAAGTTTCCGCCTTTTCCACGTACTTCGCCCGGAGTTAGAGGATGTTTTGTTGTTAGCGTATGCTTGAATCTATCCCCATATTTTTTAGCTATAGATAACATTGCTGGCTCGGCCTGTGCCCCGTCGCGCTCTTCGTAAGCAAGCACCAATATAGCTTTGCTCATGTCGTAAGTAGAGTCCAAGACAGATTGAACAGTAGGCTCCAAGACTTCAATACCTTCATTATAGGCAAATACAAATATTGCATGAATAATTTCACCCGGTTTTATAGGAGTAGGTGTCTGTATTAGTCTATTGACTGTCTCGGCGTGCCATTTTGGAACGTTTTTGCCCTTGTGATTGACCTGGAGCTTATCCAAATCATCTAGCATTTTGTCCCAGGAGTATTTTTGCTGTTGGCTAGTCGTCTTCCATCCTTGGAGCACTCGAATATTCAGACCGATTGCCCGGACAAACCAAATCAAGAAAAAAACTATAACTAACAGAGCGGTAATACTTGGGCTTATTAGGCTCAGAGCGAATGGTGCAATCAAAATACTCCAGCTGAGCGCTCCTGGTAATATCTCGAATAACCTATAATGTAGTGTTTTTTCTTCTTTTAGTGGAATATCGAGGTTGGTCATTAGAGTACAAGCATGGCGTTACTAACAATCAGTGTCAAAACTACCAATAAAGTGCCCAATGAAAGTATAACTACTGAAAAATCTCTTTTTTCGTCGTAAATACGCATGCTTAGGATGGTATTTATGACAAAAATAATGACTGCAAACAGAATAATAGTGAAAAATGTGGCGCCGTTACTCTGATACTGGTAGCCGCCAATGCCAAGATTGGATCGATACTGGACCAAGTAACTATCAGTACTGTTACTGTCTAACCGAAGTAAAATTAATATTGATGTTAACAGGGTAAAAAAAGCATTTATGCTCAGTAAGAAAAGAATCAATCGATCATGGAAATATTTTTTTGGGACTTGCATCATTTGTATTTAGTATACGAAGTTATATTGCATTCGTCCATTGCTCGACTGCAGTCGAGCAATGGGTCCCCGAGCCGAGAGGATTCGGCTCGGGGGAAGGAAGAATCAAAAAGACCCTGCTCATTTTTGGTCACTTGATTACCAAAAATAGAGTCAGGGTTGGTTTGAATTCTGACGTGGTGCGGATAGAGAGAATCGAACTCTCCTCTCGACCTTGGGAAGGTCGCATATTAACCACTATACGATACCCGCCTAGTAGTAGACTTTCGAGTTACTTGACCTTTGAAAAGGTCAAGCCTAGCATCCCGGCCACTTGGCCGAGGTGGTCTCGAAAGCTCACTACTAGGCCCGCGTGGGCTATCTGATATTATACATTCACCCCTGTTTTTTACAATCAATTCTGCTAGAATATTTCTATTATGCCGTCGTAGCTCAGTTGGTAGAGCAACACACTCGTAACGTGTAGGTCACCGGTTCGATTCCGGTCGACGGCTCCATTATTGCCTATAACAGAGAAAGCTGTTAAGATTATCTGGTCTTATTTAACAATTTAAGGGCTCGTAGTGAAGTTGGCCTATCACGTCTCCCTGTCACGGAGAAGATCGCCGGTTCGAATCCGGTCGAGCCCGCCACAAAAAAAGAGTCACCCTAGAGTGGCTCTTTTTTTATGAATTCGGTTGGTTTTGAATATGTAGCTAAGGAATTTTTTAGCCGTCAGGGCCTAGGATGGTTGACTATATGCAACGACGTTCATGCAACCTTCTTGAAACTGATCAGCCCTATCTAGCCAAAACTGCAGGCTTGCTTCCGTAGGCTCCCCCTGACCCAGCATGGTTATATACCCCTCAAGATCAACCCCCAACTCATTCAGTGAAGTACCCCCGATTCTTGCGCTCAGCGTCAAACTCCTCTCACCGTCAAAGTCCTCCCCTGGTACGGTGAATGTAGCAGACTGATTATGATCTTGATCGTAACCTGGATTATTATAATTTGGATGGATGAGTGTAATCCTAGCAACAGTACTATCAGGAGTAACAAATCTCCAATTTACACTATGGATTTTGCCACCCATTAGGCCAGCATAACCTAGGCGGCGTGTCCTCATCTCTCTAATTTGAGCAGGTATTAAACTACTGATAACATCGGGTCTAGTTCTAAGCTCTGCCCCTGCCACTGCCTCATCATAATCTGCCATATTTACTCCCTGAACAAATTTTAATAATATTATTATAGCCTATTTTTATATAATGCGCAAAGTTTATAGAATTAATTTTTTTGATGGCTCAATAAAAAATGCTCAAAAACCAAGTAAAAAGCCCTCCATACGGAGGGCTTTTTAAAATCGTACCAGAAGTCTTAGTTAAAACTTCGTTGTGGACGATCTTCTTTTGGTCGTGCCTCGCTGACGCGAACTCGGCGGCCACCAACTTCTTGATTATCAAGACCTTTGATAGCAGCTTGTGCTTCTTCGTCAGTGGTCATCTCGACAAATCCAAATCCTTTGGATTGTCCAGAATCACGATCTTTAATGACGGCTGCTGAAACAACAGTTCCGTATTCCTTAAAGAGATCTGCGAGTGCATCGTCGTCTGTTGAGTAGGGTAATCCCCCGACGTATAACTTACTAGCCATTATATTAAAATACCTTTTCTTATCTTTTATCTTCTCAGGTCGACCGCTTCTACTCGCACTAATATAATGACTCGTAAAAAACCTGTTAGACATAATGGTACTACTTAAACTCAACTTAGGCAAACCTTCCAACTCCTAGAACGAATTCGAGTGCCCATAAATGACTTTTCCTCTGTCGATGTATCCACAGATACCCCTCCTTCAGAGAAAATCATTTCTTGACTACTCGAGCTACGCTCTAATAAGTCGAAAGTTTGCCTAAGTTGAGTTTTAAACCCAGATCCGTAAAGTACAAGTTACGGAGCCGGTATGTATGATCGCGGTGGCTTTTTTTCTTTTAGATCGTTGGTGTATTCACTGACGTCTTTAAAGTTAAGCAAAATATGCGCACCCTTAACCTTGTCGCCCTTTTTTTCTAGTAGTTTGAAAATCTCTAGACTGTAACCAGTGTTGATTATCTTGGAGACTTGACCGGGTTTTAATTGGAACAGTGCGTCCGTCGCTATCGGTGCCAGATCGCGATTGGTTCTAGTGACCAAAAAACCAATTTCTCCACCATTGCTTTTGCTAGCTTGGTCATCTGAATATTTTTTTGCAACAGCACCGAAGTTTTTGCCTTTTTTAAGTTCAGCGTATGCGGACTTTGCCTTGGCCTGAGTTCCTGAATCCAGGCTACCAACAACTTTTTGAGTTAGAAGCTCCTGGCCAAGATAGCGCTTGAAATCATCCCTGGACCAACCAAAATAATCTTGTAGTACATCCTCGAAAACTTTATCGCCATTACCAAGCCTGTTTTGTTCTTGGAGCAATTTTATCTGATCCTCTGTTTCTTGGTCGGTCACTTTTATGTTTTTTTCTGCAGCAATGTCTTTTATATAAGCGTAATTTACGACTTTATCCAGTGCACGTTTTTTAAACTCTTTTAACTGTTGCTGGCCTGATTCAGTGTTGAAATCTAGTTTTTGCTGCGTTTCATAATAATGCTGATACCTGCGAAGTTCGAATAGGTAGTTTTCGTAGGCAACAAAACTATCGCCCACTCGGGCAATTGGGAATGGAACTATTTGAGTCACCTTATACATGAATGTTGAAGTTGATTGTAATTTATACAACGAAATTGTTGAAAATGTTAAAAAACTAATTATGGTAATGACAAAAATCGCAATCGAAATTAAAACGATCTTGTGTTTTGAGTGTTGCAAGGGGTAGATAAATTTTCTAGCAGAAGACAAAACCTCCTCCCTGTGCTCAGGAACAGTGGTATTAGTAATGCGCGGGACAGTCTTTGGTGGTTCGTTTTCTTGGCGTTTTGCCTCAACATAATCATGTTGTTTTGATTTAACTTTTTTATATATCTCTTTCATCTAGTAGATTCGCTTTCGATTTGTTCACCTTGATCAATGTTTATGGATGTTATTCCCTGTTCTCGAAGTATATTTGCGATAGTTTTCTGTACGTGTTCTGGATGATGCACCTCATGTATTACTAAATCACCCATATACGTTTGAACTACTATTGTACCAAATTTCAGTAGTGTTGCCTGCAACCCATTAACCTGGTAATTCATAGACTGAATTTGATTAAGACTCATGTCTACAACTGTTTTATTAAAAAGCCCTTTTCGAGTTATCTGAATTAGCCGTTGGTTGGTCACAATAAAGATACTGTAGTACCAGGCAATCCAATATGGGAAAAACACCACAAACGCCAAGATAAACCCCAAACCAAGGCCACCAAAAAAATACGACATCTCCGGCTTCACCAGGGCTGGCACTGTTCCAAGCAAAATTGCGAAGCTAGCAATAACAAGTCCTTTACGCATCACAACTGGGTGCTTACGAAACACAAACAACACTTCCTCGTCGTCGAATTGATCAGCAAATAGCTTTTCAGTTTTTTGCGTTTTGGATTTTTTCTTTAGCATGAGCATATTGTATCAATTAAAATTGATTACTAATAAAAACTAGCCAGAGAGTGCCCCTATTTGCTTTGAGGCTTGGTTTGTTGTTTGCCGATATTTATCGGCGCCACCTCAATAACTTTGTTGGTACTGGGACGATACAGATAGGCTTTTTTGGCTTTTGTGAATATCAGAACTTTGTCCCCATTTTGTGATTTTGCAAAGAAAGCTTGAGATTTTAGCTTGCTTGCATCATTGACTGTTGCGATAGTTGGATTTTCGTCTGCAGGCACCTCGACGAGATTAGCCACCAACTCTTTTATCTTAGTTGCCTCATCTTTGGCAGCTTGTTGTGGGTCTGATAAACGCTCGATCTCTGCATTCTTTTCCTGAACGTAGTTATAAGTAAAATAACCACCAATTCCTAGAGCAGCGATAACTGCTATGACGATTATTACGAATCCTATTTTTTTACTACGTTTTTTAGGATGCACAGATTTTGCCTGTGTGGATTGTTCTTCGAACACTATTGATACCCCTCTTTTAAATGCTTATGTCTGATTCAAAGCTAAGTGTACCAATTCGTTAGTGCTACTTCAAGCTCGTTTAGTGCCTTGTTCCGAAGAACAAATAATGATTGGCCCAAGGCGGACTAGGGCTTTGTTTGTTCCGTTGCGCCAGAATTAACTGGGGCAAATTCAATAACTTTTTTGGTTGATGGTCGATATAGAATTGCCTGCTGTGCCTTGGTATACACCAAAACCTTGTCACCATTTTCGGCATGCTCAAAGAAAGGCTGAGACTGTAATTTCTCTTTGTTGCTAACGGTTGCCATTGTGGGATTTTCACCACTAGGAAGTTCGAGATACTTGCCTATATCGTCTAATATATCCTGGGTTTCTTGCTTTGCTGCTTGCTCTGGGTTTTTTGCTTTGTTTAGTTCATTGCGGGTGTGAATATACTGGTATGCAAAAAATCCAGCAGCCACCAGTATAACGACCGTTAAAAAAAACTTAATGCCCTTTTTATTAATGTGGAGGTTTTTCACAATCTTCGAAAATAAGCCTTTTGAGACTCTTCGTGTATTTGGTTGGTCGTTTTGCTGATTGGCACTACCCTGTTGTTGATCGTCGTTCAAATTAAATCCCCTGTTGTTTTATACATAAAAGTTTAACTGGGTACCCCAACAAACACAAGCACTATTGCGAAAATAATCGATAAATAACAGTTCGCCTAATCCTGGATTAACTGTTGTTGGGTATTTCCATTTGCATCCATTTGTATAGTTCTAGCATCCTTAATCGACAAAGCCGTCCAAGAAAACTCGGTATCTTTCGAGGCAGGATCTTTCAAAATAATCTTGAAGCCTTTTGTTGACAGATCCTTATACGCATACTGTTCGAACAATCCATTCTTAATGTTCAGTGTTACTACTGGTGTGTCTTCGAACTCTTTACTAAAGTTAACTTCTATTTTGTCTTTGCCTTCCTTTATGACAGCGAAGCCAGCTGTGTCGTTATTGAATGTTGCACGTCCCTCAAAGCTCACATCGTTGTTGAAGACTGTTTTTTCTACAAAAGTCACCAGACCGTAGAACATGGTATTACCGCGGAACGTAGAGTTGCCATTTACAGAGAGTCCGCCATCTGCAATCAAGTTACCCTGAACAGTTAAATCCAAGGTTATTTTGGCCTTTTGCACAACAAAGTTATTCAAATCTATAATTGGCTCTTGTGGACCTGGGTTATTAGTATTTTGCTGATGGTTTTGCTCATTATCATACTTTTTAGCCAGGCTACCTATCTTGTCTGTATACACTTCTAGGCCCTCAATCTGATTAGCTTTTAGCTTACCGACTGTCAAAGTCGCAGCATATATATTACCTGCATATACATTTGCGCCGTTGATCTCACCGGCACTGACTTTGTCAGTTAATACCTCTGAGCTAGCCTCGCCATTGGCTTGACGACCAGCTAAATATCGTAATATTTTATCAGCCTTCTCTAATTGAGCACGTTTAGCAGCTGCCACTTCATCTGATAAGTTCGCTTCTAGATCAATCAAACCTGCAACGGGGTCCAGGTAACTATCTCCCCATAATAACCCGCCATCAATGGCATCATTTACGGCCATTTCTACACTCGCTCCGGTGTAATCTGTCAAGTTAATTAAGACCGTTACAGTGCCACACTTGGTTCCTGCAGGTAGATCGTCTGGGCAATTCGCCCGTTCATCCTCCACAAAATCATTTAGTGCAGTGCCGACAACTCGACCAGCAACAACAGCTTTCATTCCGTAACCAGGTGTTGACGAAGACGTGACCCGATCACCAGATTTTATCAATCCATTTTCGGTTGTTACCCTAACCGGAACGCGTCCAGCTAAAGCGATAGGATGGCTTTGTTCATTATCAGGTCCTAGAATAAAGCCTGGTTCTGTCGCCACTATCCCGACAAGGTCCTTTTGATAAGCTGATGAAGACATCTTCACAGCACCAGCATTATTAGGATCTAATGATACTAAATTACCTGGGCTAAGCGGGTCGGCAGACGTGTAGCGCTCAGCAAGGTCGGCCCCTCCAGCAGCACCAACCTCCACGGATGATCCAATAATACCGTCAACAAGTAGCTCACCTCTGATAACATTAAGCCTATTAGCAATCGCATCAATCGAAACCTGAAAGTCCATCTCATCAGTTTCTGTCCAAAAATGTGCTAGCGAGCCCATAACCAGCGATGTTCCGTTAGTACCGATTGACTGCATATCATCGTAGTCGGTGCCGGACCAAGTAGCATTTGTATCGTCAGATTTACCAGCATCTGCATGATAAACATCGGTCACTACTCCTGTCCCTTGACCTTCTAAAATTGTGACACCGCCGCCATCTGAGCCATCGTTAGTACCAACATAAAGCTTACGGTTATCGCTTAGCATAGTGTTATCTGTTAGGCCAAGACCATAAACGGTATTCGTAGAGCCGTACAATTGCTCGGGCATAACCTCAAAATCGGAGGTTGTGTCAGGTGGTGAAGAAAATGCTGGACTAACTGTCATCACCGTGGCTGTGTTTGATACAACCCGGCGTGTCTGGCCAGCACCAGTGCCGCTAGTTATCTCTACTATACTGCCGGCAAAACTGTTAGGCACCCAGGCTGCCGTAGAGTCCCCAATAGTAGTTGCTGTTGCCGTTGTTGCGTCCGCAAACTGAGTTGATGGCCGAGACATGGCGTTACGACCATCTAGATATGTCTTTCTGACCTGAGCCTGCGTAAGGTTGTCGGCAGTCGTAGCCCCACCACCGTGAATGTACACATCATCTATATCACCGTCCCAGAAATCTTGTTGAGTGCTGCATGTAGCGACAGTACCAGTACATTTTGCACCAATAGCAGTCGCTGTAGCACCGTTAAGAGTAGCCGTGGTCGTTGCGGTATCACAAGCAACCGCTAATTTGCCGTCTACATACATACAATACAGTGCCGAGCCGCTAGCTCTAACTACACTTAGATGATGCCACTGACTATCGGCATAGTTCATCGTACTTGTAAGTGTGTCAGTTATCGTACCATCTCTCTGTACGGCAACAACCTGGCCAGAAGAGTTCATGGTTATGTTATAGCCAGCTACCGTAGAGTTGCCTGATCGATCAATCAACGTATCTGTGCCAGTAACTGCTCCGTTATGCCTAAACCACATTTCTATACCGTAAGACACGGTTGTTGCTGTCGGGTCGAAGTCAGTATCCTGGTCACAAGCACCATCTCCAGTAGTGTCAGAGCACATGTATCCGGCCGTACCGTCAAAACGAGCACCCATTCCCCGCACGCCATTTACGCCCATAGTAACACCCGATTTGATTGCCAAGACATTGTTTCTGACTGTAGCGTCGGTTGCTTGGCTAGCACCAACGGCGTCGCCAAAGCCGAACATACCTCTTGGGGTACCAGTCATTAGACCAGTTTCGCCAGTTGTTGAGTAAAACTTAGACCAGCCAAGAGTTGGTGATGCGTTTGTGTCCAAGTCATCAATTTGGGTCACCCCCCCACCATGACCAACAAAAATCTGGTCAGCTTTTTCATCAGCCAACGAGCCACGCTCTACTACCTCTAGAGTGTCGGGCTTAACATTAATCGTTTGAGCTGTCTTGAATAGGTTTGGTGCGTTGGCGGCGGTTGCAGATTCGTCCCAAGTTTTGTATGCAGTGGTGATACCGGTTGCGGGGGCAATAATAGCAGTATCAATATTGTTATTTGAGGTAGCTGGGTTACCGTATCTCTCTAGCTGTTGCTTGGTTACATTAAGCACATACATACGAGCCCGCTTGGTTACAAAACACGCCGAAAACTGATCAGCAATTGCCGAACCAAACGGTATTGTTGTCCCATTTGTTAAGTTAATAACCTGTACGCCATCATCTGTTGCAGCGCATATAATAGTCGCTCCGTTCAATGGGCCACCATTTGTAAGTATGCTCGAGCTTCCTGATATGACAGATCCGTGAACATCGTTTACCTGTATGCTGGCAGCGCCAATAAATTTAAGGCCAGTATTACTATTAACGTTATATGTCACCGTAGAGTTTCGGTTGGCAATCGTTTTATCGCCCTCGTTACGGTCGGTTGCGTTATATCTATACATTCGGTCCTGAGTAAAATCGATAGAATACAATCCTGTAGAGGATGTCCCATTAGTGCCCACATGGATGACTCCGTTTACTGCAAAAACACTAGACGGGTTATTATTGGAGTCTGCGCCAAGTGCATAGGTACCACCCTGAGTAAACTTTGCCCACATAGTGTTATCGTCGGCGTCAAAGATATATAGAGCGTCCGGAGTGGTCACTAATATAGCCTTAGCCGGGAAGCGAGACCCGCCACAACGATCATCTGACGCAATTACACATTCTGAAGCCGTATGATCTTTTGTCTCATCATACCAAGACATAGTTCGAGAGCTATTTGAATCGGTCCATTTACCCATGTCATTATCGCGAGTAGTGTCGTATACAAATATGTCAGTGATATTAGTCAAACCAACTTTATTAATAAGTGCCGCCTTGGTTACATCTCCATAGAATTTTGAATCTAGGTGGTTTGTGCCGCTCCCAACTTGAAGACCAACTGTTGGAGTTGTTGTTCCTATGCCTACTCGACCAGCAAATGTTGCAGAATAGTCCCAACCAGAGCCAATAGCCAAACCTGTCGAGGAAATGGTTGCTCCAGGGTCTGTAAGCGCTCCTATCTTTATACCATTAACAGTATCTACGCCTGCTGAATTTGTAGGGCTAAATGCATCTAACTCAATACCGTTATATGTAAGAGCGTCCGTTGCGCCACCAGCATAAGTTGGGGCTATATGGAGCGCGTCACCAGAGGCATTAGAACTACCAAAACTTATAAATTGACCATCGACCCCAGTTGTTGTAGACGGGCTAGCACCGTCAGATATAACTAACATATCCGTCCCAGGTGCAGACCCTGAATATAATCCAGCGCCAACAGTTACATTCGAATTTGAGTCTACAGAAAATATTGTAGATCCAGTCCCCGATGGAGCAATTACCAGATTTTGATTATTGGTAGTTACAATATCTGCTGAACTGTCGTTTGTGGCATTAAATATTAGTGAAGAATTTGTATCGGTTGTTATGGTTAAATCGTCGGTTCCTGAAGGGGCAAACTCAATAACACCAGTAAATGTTTTTGAGATATCTGAATCGAGTGTGTAAGTCGCCCCGCTAGCACTGACTGTTATATCACCTTTATCGCCATCAGCCACTCCGCCTCCGCCCGTTGCATCACTTGCACAGGCCCAAGTACTAGTTCCCTCAGTCCATTTAAGAATCTGAGTATCAGAACAACCTTGCAAAAGACCGATTCCATCAGTATCTATTTCTAGGCCTGAGCCACTTGATGTAAGCCCTGCCCCATCGGCACTCGATAGATCAATACCGAGCGAACCACCTTCGGTGCCCGTGAGGGTCAGACCACCGCTTGTGGTAGCAGATGACACATAATTCCCGGTCGTATCAGTACCGAGCGCCACTGCATCAGCGCCAACAGTAGCGTTGAGTGTTCCGTTAGCAAGATTTGTAAGTGTAACCGATCCTGACAGGTCACTGCCCAGTGTTATAACGGGGCTCTTACTAATTGTTGTTGTGTCATCAATGGTGCCTCCAGTAATCGTTAAGGCGTCAGGAATTTCGGAATCAGCTAAACCGCCGTCTAGTATATTGAGTTCTGCTGCAGTTATTGTTGTGCCGTTCCAGACGATAGTTGAAGATGAACTACCCGTTAAAGTCAAAGTATCATTAGAGCTACCGACACTAATAAGATCTGGATCGGCCCCAACTCTGGTGCCGATGTTAATTGTTGAACCTCCGGGCGTATTACCAACATCAAATGTGCCAATAACTCTGGTGGTGTCATTTTGATCGCCAATATTTATTGTGTCTACATCGCCGTTAGTTCCAATTGATACAGTGTCGCAGGTTGCCGAATTACAAATCGAAACGGAGCTGGCCGTTGAATCGCCGATAGTAAGGGTGCCCGAAGCGGCGTCAATACCTAGGCCTGCACCAAAAGTGAGTCCGCCACCGTTCCCAACGACAAAGACGTCACTACCATTTTTTTGAAGCTGTAAGATATTTCCGCTAGCTCCTGTTTTGTTTACAAATACAGACGACAATGTGGTTGCGTCAGCCTGTACACCCTGGGCTAGCTTGAGATAGTCAGATGAAAGCAATCCTCCTAAAGTTTTGGAATTTAATGCATAAGGACTAGCCCCTAGTCTTTTTAGTGGCTTCATCTCTCCGTCCCAACTAGGGGACCCGGTGCCACCAATATTTACAGATAGCCACAGGTTATCTTGATTCCAGTCGACGCTAGAACCAAACGGAGTTACGGAGCCAAGATTAACTGAAAAATACCCGTTTCTTACTGTAACTTTATCAGTGCTAGTCCTAGTTTCTGTCCACTTTACAGTACCGCTACAAGGGAATGTTCCTGAGGTTGGGTTACACCCGTCACCACCTTCAGTAATCTTGAACTCCATATTGTAAGTTCCGTCAGGTACAACAGCACCAGCACTAGTCAGTAGTCTGCCTTGATAATTAAACTGTTCGTTGATTCCTGTTGCTGCCCTGGCGGTATGGCTCGAATGAAAGAGCACTGAAACCAATACCAGAAGAAAAATGAAGATTACTGAAAATGTGTTTTTGTTCGTAAAACGTGTCATTGATTTTTGAATACTTTTATCACTCTTTATTTTTGATGTTTACAGTTATAAATTATAGGGTAATCACTACTGTTATAGCAACCAAAATATGGATAGTAATTTGATGTTAATTTTTCTCAAAGAATAGATATATAAGATAAAATTATCATAGTATTTTTCACATCATATTGTTTTATTTCAGTGTAAAATGCTTTTGCTTAATTATTGTGATTAATTGATGTTATTAAATTACGTTGTTATATTATCTACGACTACATAATTCATTGCTTTTTATCCACAGGAATTTTTTTTATTTTATTACTATCTGCTAAATGTTCAGGTTTTTCTTCAGTTTAATCTGATGTAACATTTTGGCGTAACTGACTTTTTGGGCTGCCCAAAAACCACCAAGCATTATAGTTGTAGCACTGACCGAAACCCAGGATTGTGCTATCGCCGAACGAATACTATTAATTGGTGTTGGTCTAGGGCTATTGCCGTTGTTCCCTGTGGCAAATATTTCCTGTGATACCCCATTTACAATAACCATTGTCCCAATTTGATAAGCCCGCGCGTGGCTGTCTGCAGCAAGCACAGTAATTCTGTAATTACCTGGCTTGGAATAGCTATGGGTTGCGGTAATTACACCCTCAGATTTTAAATGAGCATGAAAACTTTCACCATCTTTCCAGTCAATATCTAGGGTATACGGGCCCTTCCCTCCAACTAGTTCTGGTCGAAGGTTAAAAGTTTGCTTCGGATTTAAACCAACGTATCTATCTTTTAGCTTAACTACTAGATCTGACACAACTGGGCTACGTATTTCTTCCGGTTCATTATAATAAACAATTACTGGGGCGGAATCTGGCCCATCTTGGCCCAAAGCATCTTCAACTTTTGCTATTAAAACGTTTTTTCCCGGGAAAAGACTGATGAACAGACGAAAATTAGAATTTTTGTCACACTCAACGGAGCCTGAAAATATATTATTAGAATAAACGTCAACGAAAAAACCATATGCACACTTTCCGCTAATCGCAACTAACCTGCTTGGATAAGTCGTTCCGGTGATTGGGGATGTAATCACGGCTTGTTGTGTAGGCGCTGGCCCTTTAACTATACCGCTAACCCGAATATCGCCTTGTTCTGATGCACTCCCGACCGCATACACAGAATGATTTGCTAATACAACAATAAGTGCAGTCATCGCTAATAATGCCACCAGAACCGGGTACATTGTATGGCTATGGTGCAAAACCTTTCCCGTATGTCCGTGGTGGCTAAGTTTAGTTTTTGAGAGCAGTTTATTATACACCGCTAATTACCCACTTATTTTTTATTATTTTGTTTATCTATCTGTTTAATTAATCTCTTCTTGTATGCTCTACCTATTTGCCTAAATCCGAAGAATGCAATTATGGCCAAACCTAGGGTTATTGCGATTAACTTGAAGGGTATTACCCAAAAAGTTAATTGACCTCCCAGTTGCTGATTCGAATCTCCATACAGAACGCTCAAATCAGCAGTATATCTTCCAAACATATATTTATTACTGATAGACTGCTCAAAACGACGTATCGTACCTGGTAGCACGTTACCTCTTTTTTCATTAACGCTCAAGTTGGCAATTTCTTTACCGAACATATTTTTTATTCGTAAGTTACCAACAGGTTTAAAATATACATTCCCCGTGTTTTTTATTCTCTCCGTAAAGGTAACTGGGCCGTATTCAAAAAGAACTTTTTTGTTACCTGACTGAGATGCATACATTTCTTCTAAGATAGCTGCTGTTTTAACTTTGCCACTAACATTAGCTAGAACCAAAGTGCCTATACTGGCAGAAAGTGCAACTCCGCTATCCTCAGCTTCCGGGGCCACTGCCGTAAACCGAACAACCCCAAAATGTGCTCCAGGGGATGCATCCATAGGAACATTTAGTGTAATTTTAGCAGTTTTTGCTTCTCCCGCAGCCAGGTCGAGATTTGGTACGCTAGAAATCCACGGCTTGATACTGTAGGGCGTTTGGTCGGCATTTTCATCAGTTATTACTTTTGGCTGGCCTCCCTCGCCTTGGGCCGTAAAATCATTTACTGAAGCTTTGGCTATGACTCTAGATTTAGTAACGTTTCTAACGCGAATTTCTATCGATGTGGGCTTACCAGGGACAACCTTTTTATCTATTAGCGGTGGTGATATCTCAAGACCCCTTCCGGTTTGTGCAGAAACAGATTGGGGGAATTTTCCGATATAGGCAAAGCTAATTAACGCTAGAAAAACAGCCACGAAGAACAATAATCTTCGCATACCGATAGCTTTGGTTTGGCTGATATTCATAACTCTGGGTACATTATAGCTTCTTAGAACGTAGCTGTGCAAATATATGTCATTGTAGCCGTGTATGTACCGGCAGGTTGGCTACCTGGGACATTAACTAAATATGAAACCGTATAGGCAGTCGCATCACCTTGATTAGAACGCGTAACAACATTATCACCTGTGACAAATTTGTAACTATCGGTGGTGCCATACCCAGAGCCGTAACTATACCCGGAAGCTCCAGATGGATCTGTGCCGATGTTTGGTGTAGCATTGTCTCTTAGGTTAAGGCCAAACTGGGCTGAACCCACTGATGATGCTGTCGGGCTTGTGAGTGCTGTAATTGTGTTCGAACCAGAAGTAAGCGTTGCTCCATTAACTGTTATAGCGTAACCAGTTTGACCGTTAGTTGATGCAGCCATAACTGATGTTCCGGTGCTAGGAGATGTTGATGAGAATGTACCAAAATCTACACTAGTTCCACTGGCCGTCCCACAATTAGTCCCAGTAATTGATGTTCCGGTGCAAAATGTTAAAGATTCGTCCATTACGCCAGTTAATTGTATTGGGTTGGTCGTGCTAGCAGCTACTACGCCACTATCAACTACTGTTGTCCATGAAGCATCAGAGAAGGATGACATACGAATATAGAATGATGAGTTTGCGGTTGTTGGGTTTTGAACATTATTAAATACTACAGTTTGACTACCTGTCGGTGCTGCCGAGTTACCAGATTTGCTCATTCTCAACGAACCAGCTGTAGAGGTGTTGACCGTCCAGCCGCTAGCATCTCCGTAGTTTGTGGGTTGAGTAATTGTAGATGAGGCAACCGAAAAACCCGTTGGTGTCGTACAGGCGCCAGAGGCGGTTGTACATACTAAGCCCTCAAATGACTTTAGTACCGTAGAGCTAGGCAACGTAAAATTGAATGTATAGGTGGTCGTGGCAGCACTAGCAGATGGGCTGGACGTACTAAGGGTAACTTTTCTAGAGGTAATTTGAGCAGCCGAAATTTGTGCAGGTGGCATAAATGCGAAAATTAATGTCGATAGCGAAAAGAAAACTATTGTTTTCTTAATAATAAAGTGGGCGTTTCTCATGATATTATCCTCAGAAAGTAGCTGTGCAAATGTAAGTCAGAGTTGTTGAATATGTACCGGCCTCTGTTGCCGATCCAATATTAGCAATATATGAGGCAGTAAATCGTCGGAAATCTTCTGATCCACTCTTGCTGGCAATTGAGTCGCCAGAGACAAACCTAAATTGGTCTGCTGTATTATAGTTTGCTGTTGCTGTTCCGGTACCTGAACCATCGGGGTCAGAGCCTATATTTGGAGTAGCGTTATCTCGCAGGTTTATCCCAAATTGTTCTCCACCAACTGCAGCTGCTGTCTGAGAAGCTAAGGCTGATATTGTATTACCCCCGGATGTTAGGGTTGTACCACTAACAGTTATCGAGTACCCAGTCTGGCCATTTGTACCTACTCCAAGCTGAGATGTGGCAGACCCTGTAGTGCTTGATGTTAAAGTGCCCAATGATGCACTTGTGCCGGTTGCGCCGCCACAACTACTTGTAGTGATACCGGAGGCTCCTGTACAAAACGTTAAGGATTCGTCAACTGTTGCCGTTACAGTTATTTGGTTAGTGGTACTGACAGCTACTGTGCCGGAGTCAACCGCGGTAGTCCAGGCAGAATCTGAATAAGTTGTCATTCGCATATAAAAACTAGTATTGGCTGTGGTTGGATTCGTGACAGCATCCCACTCAATTGACACAGTCCCGGAGGGTGTGGTTGCATTTGCAGCATTTACAATACGTAGACTGCCTGCGGTAGAAGTGTTTACGGTCCAACCCGAGCCAGCCCCTACTCCGCTAGGCTGTGCTGCGAGTGTAGAAGATGAGTTAACAAATCCCGTAGGTGTCGTACAAGTGCCTGACGCGGTCGTGCAGGCGGTCAGGCTGACTGACTTCACAGCCGTTCCGGTGGTTGGCAGGGCTGCGGATGTAAAAGTATAACTGACACCCGTAGCTGCTGCTCCAGAGCTTGAAAGAGTAACTTTTCTAGACGTAATTTGGGCTGCCGATGCAATGGATTGGAAGTAAGGGATCCCTATGAAAGACAAAATACTCAATGCAGAGGCTAAGATATAGATTAATCTTTGGTTCAAGAAATTCTTTGTCTGTATATTTTTCATTTTTTATATATTTTTAATAATTATATAAACGCTTTCGCTTAAATTTATCATAGAGCGGGTATAAAGTCAAAATTAAACTACTTTCGCTAACACCGTTAGTATGTACCTGTACAGATTAGGCTTTGGGCTCCAGTATAGCTTCCACCGGGGGTGGTAGCGGCGGCGTTGATAATATACGATATCCTATAATTCGTTTGGCCAGAACTCGCGCTTGCCGAAGCTATAGTCTCGCCGTCAACATAGCGGAAATTGTTGGCTGCATTATAGCCAGTAGCAGCCGCACCGCTAGAAAAGGAGCTGTCTGGGATAAATTGTGGATTGCTACCAAACACCGCCGGAGACGTATTAGCCACCAAATTAATTCCAAACTGCTCAACACCAACCAGAGATGGCCCAGTTACTGACATGGCATCTATACTGTGCCCCCCAGAAGAAGGTGGGCTACCCACTGTCTGTACTATATAGCCATAGCTTGTTTCATTGATTACACTGAAGTCAGAGGTTGCCGTAACAGCTGCACTAGAAGATAATGCGCCAAAGTTAACATTAGAAGTACTAACTTCGAAAACAAGTCTTGGATCATCAGTTGTTGTATATCCAGATTTTGATTTGAAGTTGCTCGAAGAAGCATCGCCAACAGAAGTGTCGCCAACAGACTCACTCCCACTATAACTAGGAGAACTACTGTCAATTAACCCTCCAGGTCCAATAAAGTTTTCGTCAATTTTATAATTAGATGATTGGCTACTTTGGGCATTAACCGAAACTGGGAAAAAGATAAAAAGGAAAATACACGATAAATATATAATGAGATTCATACTTTTATTCGAGCCAGTCATCTTGCCGCCTTTTGGTTTTGGAATCCAGCACTTGTTTAAGTAATTTTTTACCTCGAACATAAGCATATTGTACCTCAACGACAACTTAGTCGCTAAACCTATTGAAGATGAAATCACAAAATGTTTGAAAAGCTAGAATTTGGGTAAATTTGTTGTTTTCTTTGATGACCACTTTGTAAAAAGTGAATTCCATTCATATATAATTATATTACTTCCTGGGTTCTCTTTGTCGACGAATAGAAACTCATCTTTTTGATCGCCATTAGTGTCAGAAGTAATAACTAGGCCAGTCGCCGGATTTATTGGGGTCAGGTTAGTAGATTTTTTTAGAGTCCAGGATTTCAGACTATCTGAAAAACCATAGATTTCTACCCTCTTTGATTTATTGTACTTAACAAAATAAAATTGGTCTTTTTTATCACCGTTTGTGTCTGCAGAAATAATTGTACCGTTAGACAAGCTTCTTGCGCTCAGCAGAGAAACGTATTTTTTGGACCAACCGCTGTAATCATTATTCCATTTATAAAACTGAACTTTCCCAGAACTGGTGTTGTTATATTTAATGTAAAATAGTTCATCTTTTCCATCGCCATTAGTATCAACAGCCTGTACATCCCCGTGTATCATGTCCAAGTTATCTAAATTTGTTGTAACTTGTTTCGCCCAAGCCTGAAGGGTACTATCCCAAAAATAAAGCTTAACCTTGCCAGAGATATCATTATATTTGATTCGAATTAGTTCAGTTGCGCCGTTACCGTCTATGTCTGCAAACAGCATTTTCTCGGATGTTGATTCTATGGTAGGCACATTAGTTACTACGTTATGTCGCCAGTTAGAATAACTTGAATTCCAAGCCTTTAGCTCCTCACAAAAAGAGTCGGTATTGTTCCGCTGAATATACCACAAAGAGGTTTGTTTCTTTGCGTTTTGTTTCTCAGACAATATTTGTTGCCTGCTATCGCCTACGTCATTTACATCATTAGTGCACGATGCCTGATGGAAACCTTTATATACGTCAACTAGGCCGTAGCCATAATAATCCGTAAAAAAATTACCGCCCATACCCGCAACTTTATTCGCAGAAGCAATCAAGCGGTTTTTTATTTGAGAAGGTGAAAGACTGGGGTTATCACCAATTTGTAGTGCTGCGATTCCGGCCACTATTGGCGAAGCGAATGATGTCCCAGCCAATACACTATTATATGCTGATATTCGATTTGCAGATGTCCACATGCTACTCCTGATAGCACCGTAACCTGGGGCTGTAATGTCAATTTCTGGTCCATAGCTACTGAAGTCGGCTCGATTGTTTGAGCTATCGGTTGCCCCAACCGAAATAACATTGTCGTATTTGCCCGGATAAAGTATTTCTCCTTGATACGAACACCCCTGATAAGCATAGTTGCTAGCGCCACAATTACCTGCCGCTGCGACAATAGTAACCCCAGCATCAACAGCACTATCGATAGCTGTTTTAAGGATCGGGTCCTCCCCACTCGAGCCAAGACTCATGTTAATGACATCTGCGCCATGCTCAACAGCATAGTCAATTGCTGCTGCTACATCATCAGTCCAGCCAGATCCACTATCACTGAGAACCTGGAGGGGTAAGATTTTTGTTTTCCAGTTCACGCTTGCAACGCCTACTCCATTGTCCCCTGTTGCACCGATAAGCCCGGCCACCATTGTTCCATGTGACACAGCTCCTCCATTAGGATTTGTAGTCCCCGCTGATGGGTCATTATCGTTATTATAGAAATCATGCCCGCCTGCAGCCCACCTGCCATCCAAGTCTTCATGATTTAGAGCAAACCCTGTGTCTATTACGGCAACCGTAGTACTGGTAGAACCAGTAGACTCAGCCCAGTAATCATCGGCCCTGATTGAGGTGGTGTACCACTGTGGATATATAGCATCCTGAGTCATAAAATTGTAGAGTGACGAATATTTTTTTCTCTCTGCTAAGCTAACACTGTCGGCGTTCAACTGATCCTTTGGTTTATAAACAATATATGTATTGGGTAGAGAGTTAGATTTGTGGATTTCTGATTCATCCAAATTATTCGATTTTATAAATTTATCTAAGTCGTTTTGGTTATTAGCAGTGACAAGCGTTTGGTCGGAAGGTTTGTTTGGGTCCAATTCTGCCTTTTTTATAGTGCTGGATAGCTCGGGTGTTCTATCTATACCACGAAACATCGATTCAACGAAGGTGATTGGATTATCAACATTATTTTCTGGGGGTTTTGTTCCAGCCCAACGATATTCGAAAACTACAAATAGCATCAAAGCTATCGATATACCAATTATTGAACCAGCTAAAACCAGATTCGTTTGTTTTTTCATTTTTGTTTTTTTATCGAACAATTATATTATATCAAGTTTTGATGGTTACAACAGCATTTTTGGGTTATGATGATTTTGTTATTAGTCGGAAGCATGTCCCCATAGTTCAATGGATAGAACAAGTCCCTCCTAAGGACTAGATTCACGTTCGAATCGTGATGGGGACACCATTCAGGTAGCGCCAGATTATTATTGTGACATTCCTAAATTAATACCGCATCGAATGATACTGAGCGAGCATAGCGAGTCGAAGTACCCCAGCTCATTTTTCGACCCTGACCACTGTCGAAGGGCCCTATTTTACTACTATCTAAGATCGTTCGTGGTCAGGATAAACATTTGCATACTCTGACTTTTCATAACTGAAAAGCTCTGTATCACTGAAAAATCTAGCAACTTCCTTAGTGCCTGTTTCGGCACCATCGGAAGCATGCACAAGATTGCGACCCTCACCTATTGCGAAGTCGCCACGGATTGTTCCAGCATCAGCGGCTCTTGGGTTAGTAGCCCCAACTAGAATACGGACAGAATTGACACACTCGAACCCTTCCCAAGCCATAACCACAACAGGAGAGCTTTTCATGAAAGATTCTAAGTCTGAATAAAAAGACTTATCGACGTGCTCCATGTAGTGATCTTTTAATATTGCGTCATCCAGACTCATCATTTTCATTCCAATTAGCTTTAGGCCTTTTTGTTCTAGCCTTCGCACTATCTCGCCTACAAGTCCTCTCTGGACGGCGTCTGGCTTTGCGATAATCAATGTTCTTTCCACTGGATTGATGCTCCTTTGCACTAATGATTTGTTCAACTTGCTTCATTTAGAAGTTATGTCCAATTATAACAGATAGGAATAATCAGTTAAAGCATAAGTGAAACATAAAGTGCTAATGTCATATACAATAATAATATGCGATTCACAAAAGCAAAAACTGATTTTCTTGAATATCAAGAAATTGAACAAAATCGGTCTCAGAAAACCATAGCAAATTATGACCACTACTTAACTAGGCTGGAAGACTATGCAGGAGACATTGCAGTAAAAGATATAAACCCTGAAATGATCCAGAAATGGCGCTTATGGTTAAACCGTTTAGGAACAAATACCGCAGATGAGCTTGGTAAATCGACCCAAAACTATCACCTGATAGCTTTGAGAAGTTTCTTAAAATTCTGCGCCAAACGTGGCATCCCGGCCATGAGTGCCGACAAAATTGAGCTCGCAAGAACCAGGCGTAAACAAGTGACCTTTTTAGACAAAGAAGACCTGCATAGGCTTTTCGAGCAGCCTAAAATATCCGAGTTATCTGGTCTGAGAGACAGAGCAATACTGGAGCTACTTTTCTCGAGCGGTCTGCGCGTATCGGAACTGGTCAAACTGAACCGAGACCACGTGAATATGACTAGGCGTGAGTTTATGGTCAGAGGTAAAGGGCAAAAAGACAGGCCTGTATTTATTAGCGAGTCGGCCGCAAATTGGGTCCAGAAATATCTAGACATGCGCCGTGACAGTTTGCAGGCATTGTTTATCAGTTACAGCGGTAATTCTAAATCTGATATGACCGGAGACTACAAACGACTAACTGCAAGGAGTATCCAGAGGTTGGTTGAACGATACGCAAAGTTAGCGGGCATAACCAAGCATGTGTCACCACACACTCTTAGGCACTCATTCGCTACCGATCTACTGATGAATGGTGCAGACTTGCGCAGTGTCCAGGCTATGTTAGGTCACAGCAACGTCGCGACAACCCAAATTTATACACACGTGACTGATCCACACTTGAAAAAAATCCATGAACAATTCCACGAAGACCCAAGCTGAATTACGGGCAGTTATCTCTGTCCATATTAAATAAATGATCTGGTATATGTACGTACAGCTCTAAGTCTTTACAGATCGCATTAGTAGTCTCTAGAACGAATTCTGGATAGCTATAATTAGCGTTTATAGGTACTCTAACCTGAATTCGACGAAGCACGTCGTTAGCTTTACCAGTAGAATCAATAACGGCTTGCGTTCCTGGTAACTCAATCTGATTGCCGTCACCATTAGCGGTGATCCGAACAGAATGGTTAGTAAAAATCGATTTTAGCCGAATATAGTAAGAATGCACCCCAGCAGGTAAGTTAGTAATCTTCATATTACAGTCATAGGGGGTTACTTCAGGATTAATATCGCTATTGGCAGGATTACACTCGCCGTCCACAAACACACCTTGCCCGTCTTTAGACGCTGAAAATTGATGAGTACCCTTTCTGTCGGTTGTTGTATTCAGATTAGGGTACAAAAACAGTGTTTGAGTCTCTTTTATTAGTTTTTTTCTGGTAATTGGTTGAGTTATGGGCATCAAAGATACGCGAAGAACGCCTGATTGCCATACCTCGTCGTGTAATACTCCCCTAGAATCTGCGTTGGATAACGGATGGCCATCAGATGCAGTTACATAATTTTGATTATTTGCCGAATCTTGCCAGCCAATATTTATGGTATCCGCCCCCTGTGCGTTAAGTTTTAAAATTGTAGATTTTTCTGTAGAAATCGGGTTGTAATTTAATGAATCAGGAGTAGTATCAACTAAAACACAAGTGTATGAGATCGCATCGTTATTTGCCCCGAATGAAGTATTGCCAGTTACATCAGCAGTTTTACTGCAGTCCGATGACTTTGCCGAAGGATGGGTGGCTAAATATTTTATTGCATCATTTACCCCCGATTCAGCGGCGTAATATGCCTGCGTGCTCAACTGTTTGTCTAATGCTTGTCGCTGTTCGCGACGCATTAATGTAGCGAAACCCGTAGCTACTAATGATATTATGACGATAAATATACCTGCCACCATAATTGAGGCTATCCCTTTTTCGTCTTTGGCCAATCTATTTATTGTTCTAACGCTTTTCATAATATTATTAGTGTACACGAACCCTAGAATATATTTGAGTAGTTAATTCGGACAATGCGCACCACTGCGAACCAGTAATATCTCCCTTGCAGTCCTTCGGATTCCCCGGGCTTGTAAAGTTAATAAGATCGTCATCTCCGTGCATTACACCGACAGTTATTGAATATATTTCGTTACGGCCAGTATCTGTAACAGACAAAGACTTCAATCTCATGCCAGTTTCTAATAGCTCTTTGCCCTCGTCGCCAACCGGGTTTTCATCCGATAGGTTCGGTTGGTTATCGCCGCAACTACCTACCCCGGATATCTTGTCTCGCCACAAGGCGTGCAAAGTCCGTGAATCTCCCTGTTTAATCTGTTTATTAAGAACAAACGTATATCGAGTTGAGCCAATGCACACACTCTGTGTCTGGCCATTAGTAGCCGAATTAACGACACCACTACTAAATTGTAGATTTTGAGATATTTCATCAATTAAACTTCTAGAAATATTTTGAGTTTTGTTGGTTATTACGCCCTTATAATAAAGTCTGCTTATTTGAGTTAGTGTTGCTCCTGCAGCCAAGAGAACTACTGAGAAAATCGTAATCGCAATCATCAGTTCGATGATAGTGAAACCTTCAGATTGATTTTTGTGTAGTCGCTTTATTGTGTTCATCATTGATCAAATAACCTATACCTTGATTTAACTTCTTCGACATTCAGGCCATTGATACCAAACCACCTAGCAACAATAGTAAATTCGTTACTATTACGCTTTACGGCTATGTGATATAGGCCCTTGATACAGTCTGAACTATATTTAGTCAGCGGGTCTGAATCTAGGTCGCCTAGAATTAAATCAGTCGAAACGACTTTATCGCCATTATTTATACAAAAAGCTGAATTTTCGGAAAAAATTCCTTTGTTATCCGTTGAATATGATAATGCTTTTAGTTGTTCGACTTGTCCCTCGACTAGTTTAAGCGCTTCCAGTCTTTCTTGTGTCTGACGAGCAGACTTAAGGCTGCGATTTGAAATTCCGTACGCAAGACCGATAGATAAACCCATGACTGCAACAGCAATCAAAACTTCTACTATCGTATCCCCCGTCTGATTTTTATGAAACCTAACCATAATTTAATTGCACTCCGGGAAAGTTGAATCTATAAATGTTTCGGCACTCAATTGCTTGCCCTCGCCACCTAAAACGATTGCAGATTTTCTATCTCCACCACCTGAAATCAGGCATATTATTATTTTTTTCGGGCGTCTTTGGCTATCTAACATTCCATTAACACCTGATGAAACTCTAGAGAAATCATCACTTAGTCCGTTAGTGTCGATAATTGGCAATAAATCTGCGGACCTAGAACCTGATGAAAAGCCAGCTGGGTCAGGGGCGCCCGACGATGCTCCTAACGATAATATCAAACCTACGGAACTGATATTCGGTGGCGTACCGTCTACGTTGGCGACTTTTGTCACTTTTATCCCCCAGGGCAGTGCATAGGTTTCGCTAACCTTCTCGTTTATTATGGGCTTGGCTCCTGCAAGAGTCGATGACAATCCATCGCCTGCTTTTCTTAACCCGAGCACAGAATATGAAGAATAGTTTGAACCTTCATTGAACCTAATTACCTTGCCTAAAAATACACAATCTTCATTTGTCCCCTGGCCTCCCGTCGCAGCAAAATTCAAGATTGGTCCAGCCGCCCCGCCTCCTGCGCACGTAAAACTACCGTCATTTGGAAAATATCCGCTAGAGACCTCATTCATGATTGTTTTTATCTGTGACTCAACCTCTCGAACACCCTGTGTATACTGGATTCTTTCTTGCCTGCCTTTGAAAAATAACAAAGAAGTGGAGAGTATAACCCCTGAAACAGCCAAGAATATCATGGTCTCTACAATTGTATAGCCATTCCGCCTCCAATGAGGAAATCGTTTGGCATTTCTTACCCCTTTACTCATTGACTTAAGTATAACATAAGCAATAAGGTCTAATAGACCATTTTTACAGTAGTAGAATGTTGTTTTGATACCAAGTTGAGATACTAGCACCAAACAACATGACTACAAGCGTAGCTATTATCAAAAATGGACCGAACGGAACTTTCTTTTTTCTGCCCTGACCAGAAATTAATAGTGGGATAGAAACAAAGCATCCCAGTAAAGAGGCTATGAAAAGTACCAAAACTGCTTGAGTTGCCCCACCAATTATTAGACCGATTGCAAATCCAAGCTTCACATCACCACCACCTATCCATTTACCGCCAGATAATTGAAACAAGCCATAGAAAAGGCCACTAGCAATAATAACTCCGTATAAAGCATGGATAATTGGGTCAAAAGAGCCATTTGCAATTGACGATAGTAACACATAAACAATTCCGAGCACGATTAGTGGGTAGATTACTTTATTTGGGATTATCATCCATTTTGTGTCATAAACAAAAATTACCATAAATCCAATTAGAAAAACTAACCACAAAGAAAATTGAAGCATACCTAACGAATCAAAATTAAACGGCCAATATACATAAGAAAGAACAAACAATACAGTCGTTGCGATTTCAACTATTGGGTACTGCCAAGATATTTTTTTATGACAGTAACGACATTTTCCACGAAGTACAGCCCAACTTAATACTGGAACTAAATCGAGTGCCGACAAATAATGCCCACAATTGGGGCACATAGATCTTCCCGACACAACGGACAAATTATTATGCTTCGATTTTGACGATTGCTGCTCGTGAATCCGCCAAACAGCTGCATTAACAAAACTGCCAAAACATAGGCCGAGTAATACTAAAATAATAAAAATCATATCTTAGTTATATTCTAATACTTTTTGACTGCAAGTAGAAAAATAAAGCTCCAGAATGAAGCTTTATTAATCAATCTAGATTGTTATCCTCAAGATTCGGTGCAAGTTTTATCTGGTGTACCACTACCTGTTTCCACCGCGTACAATACAGCGAAACGCCTGCCACTAGCTGCAGATACAGTATCATCGCCATTAGCATCGCAGGATGCTTTTGTAACAATTGTTATGTGCTCAGCATCCATACTATTTGTTACTTTGCCAGATTGCCAAGTCGGAGCCTCTGAATAATAGCTGCCCTGACCCACGTTAAGCAGTGCTGATACTTTTTCATCATCCGTGGTAGGTAGTTTGCCATTGTTATTGTTTGACCATTCCGTAATCGCACTTAATAAACGGCTAACGTCGTTTTTTCGTTGATTATTACGAGAGTTTCTTTGTAATGCTGGAACAGCCAAAAACACTATCAAAAGTATTACTGATGCTATTACTAGCACAATCATGACCTCTATAATCGTGAAACCCTGTTGTTTTGTTTTTAGTTTATTCATGTCGCAATATGCCCCCTGTGCGGATTGTTTATTTATACTTATGCTTAAATACTAACTCTGTGCAACACCAAAAGCAAGTATTTTTTAACCATATCTACTTAATAATGTCCTTGCCGACCAAAGTATATACTGGCAACAATATTGCCGTAACGATTGTTATTGCCACTATACCCACCAGGATCATCAATGCAGGTTCAATAATTGTAGATATAGACTTAATCTCGTTGTCGACTTCTCTCTCGTAATAATCCGCTGTTTTGGATAGCATTTGCTCGACTGAACCAGACTGCTCGCCAATATGCAACATATCGGGGACCAACTCTAAGAAATTGGGATCTCCCTTCAAAGAATCAGATAAAGCTTTGCCCCCTTTAACTTTTTCAATTGCCCGGCCGATAGACTCTTCTATGTGAATGTTACTTACAGACTTGCCAGTAATTTCGAGCATTTGGATTAGCGGGACACCACTTGCCACCAGAGTAGATCCTACCCTGGTAAATCTAGCCATGTAGAGTTTCATGAATAATCGCCCTATCGGCCATACTCGCATTTTTAACTTATCAATTATTCTTTTGCCTCCGAGTGTACGGGCCCAGCGGCTTGTAGAGAAAACAATTATGATTAGCAGAATAATTTCTAGCCACCAGTATTTTATCGTAAAGTGGGCGATTCCTAACAATGCCTTGGTTACAAATGGCAGTTCAGCCCCCGGGATGCCTTTGTAAACTTGCTCTATAGTTGGCAAAACACCAACTATCATAAATATAACCACCGCCGCCATGACACATAAAACAATTATCGGATAGACCATGGCTCCCCGAACTTTACTGATAATTTCAGCGTCTTTTTCTTTCTGGTTGGCTATTCTGTCTAATGCCTTATCTAACGTTCCTGAGGCCTCACCTGCTGCAACCAGGTTAATAAAAACGTTATCAAAAACCTCTGGAAACTTTGCTAAAGCAGCCGAGAACGCGAGCCCCGATTCAACATCCGTGATAATATCGTTGATTATTATTTGGAGTTTTTTGTTTTGGGTTTGGCCCGAAACATTCCTCAAGCTCTGCACCAGGGGTAGCCCGGCATTAATAAGGGTAGACAATTGTCGAGAAAACAAAACCTTATCTTTTGTTTTTATCCTATGAGTGAACCTATTGATGCCACCCTTTGAAGTGTTCATAGGCGTTATTGCAATCGGGGCAAGCCCATCATTCTGGATAGCTTTAGTTGCAGCTTGTTCAGATTCAGCTGAAATCTTATCAGATATCTTTTTCCCACTAATTGGGTCTCTAGCGGTGTATTTGAATGTAAGCATAGTCTATTATTATGTCCTCATCATTCGGTCTAGCTCGTCTAGATCAACAGCGTAGTTGCGGGCTTCATCATAAGTAATAAGACCTTTTTGAACCATTCCAACTAGCGTTTTATCCATAGATTGCATTCCAAATTCCGATCCTGTTTGTATAACAGCTTCTAGCTGGTGACTCTTTCCTTCGCGAATAATATTTCTTACTGCTGGCGTAGCAATCAAAATTTCCGCAGCAGCGCGTCTTCCTCCGCCAATTGATGGTATTAATCGCTGAGAACATATCGCCATTAGTATATTTGCCAATTGAGAACGAATTTGTGGTTGTTGGTGAGGAGGAAAAACATCTATCATCCTGTCGATTGATTGAGCCGCACTATTGGTGTGTAATGTGGCAAAAACTAGATGCCCTGTCTCGGCAATTGTAATTGCTGCTGCAATCGTCTCTAGGTCACGCATTTCACCAATCAATACTACGTCTGGATCCTGGCGCAGACTGCTCCTGAGGGCTGCTGAAAACGAATAGGTATCATAATGAACTTCGCGCTGTACAACTACAGATTTCTTGGATTTATGGGTAAATTCTACCGGGTCTTCAATGGTAACTATATGATCAGATCGTTCAGTATTTATCTTGTCTACCAAAGCAGCCAATGTAGTTGATTTACCAGACCCCGTTGGACCAGTAACCAGCACCAAACCTCTGGGGAAATCAGCAAATTTATTGACAATTTGTGGCAATCCTAGTTGTTCTACCGTCAACAATTGGTTAGGAATGAGCCTCAGTGCCGCAGCGATGTTGCCACGCTCGTGGAATGCATTAACACGGAACCTACCTAAATCACCGTATGCAAAACTAAAATCAAATTCTTTGTCTTTTAGGAGAATCTTTTTTTGATCATCATCTAAAATTGAGAAAATTAATGTCTCGATACTTTCTTCGGTGAGCAAGTTGGCTTCAGAAACAGGACCAAGCTTACCATCAATTCTCAAAATAGGCGGTAACCCGACCTGAAGATGAAGATCTGAAGCTTTTTTCTTTATTACTTCATCCAGTAATGGTTCGATTCTTATCTCTCCCTGAGATGTACTGGTTGTATTTGTCGTGCCCATAATTATGATAAATTCCCCTTTTATTAGGCGCTTTCTGTTCCCGCCACCCTATTTACCTCTGCTAGTGTTGTTAATCCGGCCAGAGCCTTCAAGTACCCGTCTTGACGCATGCTTATCATGCCTTGGGCTTGCGCGGCTTTTTGGATTTCAGCACTTGTTGAATGCTTTAGTATGAGATTTTGGATATCTTCGTTGATATTAAATACCTCATACAAGCCCATTCGTCCCTTATATCCACCGGGCGCATCGGGGCCGTCTTTGCCCTTGTACAAAGTATAAGCGGTTTGGCCCCTTAGTGGCAAGCTTTTATAGCCTAATTCAAGCGCCACTTTAGCTGCCTCCTGTTCAGTTTCGGGCAATAAATGACCTATGGTCGATCTGATAGCCTCTGTTTCGGTCGGGGTGGACTTGTATTCTTCTTTCTCTTCACCAATACGCCTAACTAGTCTTTGACCAATAACCGCCCGGACAGTGCTGGCGATTAGGAATGGTTCTATGCCCATATCCAGCAGTCGCGGCAAAATGCCAGCAGCAGAGTTTGTGTGTAGTGTCGAAAACACAAGATGCCCAGTTAATGCAGCTTGAACAGATAGCTGAGCGGTTTCTTTATCTCTAATTTCTCCGACCATTACAACATTTGGGTCTTGGCGTAGTATCGATCTCAGACCACTAGCAAAAGTCAGCCCAACTTCGTTATTGACCTGTATTTGGTTTACGCCTGGCATTTTGTATTCAACAGGATCTTCCAGTGTAACTATGTTTATTTCTTCACTTTTAATTTCCTGGATCAAGGCATACATCGATGTAGATTTTCCTGATCCTGTTGGACCAGATGTAAGAACCATGCCATTAGAAAACTTCAGCGCTTCCCTAATTTGCTTTAGAGAGCGACCCATATATCCCATTTCTTCTAGCTTTAGACTGGTACCAGATTTGTCTAGCAGCCTAATTACAACTTGCTCCCCCCACACAACAGGGGATATTGCGATTCGCAGGTCTATATCACGCCTGGCAACGCGTACGGTAAATTGTCCATCCTGAGGAATTCGGTGTTCGTCAATCTTCAGACTAGCCAAAATTTTTATTCTCGATACTAGAGGAGCTTCTGTGCTTTTTGGTAATCTCATTATTTCACGAAGTACGCCATCTATTCGAGCTCGAATTTTAATCTCTTCCGCCAACGGTTCGATGTGTATATCGCTAGCTCGGTTATTTGCGGCATATTCGAGTATCGCAGACAACGCTTTGCTAATTGGCGAATCAGCAACAACTGACTCGATATTATTTTGTGCTATTGCTGCCTCTTTCGAGGACTCTGTTTCAATAGTTTCATCTGGTTTATTGAAGGCGTTGGCTACATTTTGATCTATCTTAGACTTGTACTGGCTCAGCACCCTTCGGATGCCCTCTTCAGAGGCAGCGTATACCTTCAGTGGTCGACCTATTTTATTTGATAGGAAATCAACGGCTTGTATGTTGTCTGCATCTAGCATTGCAACCACTAGGCGATGTTGCATCTCGCCCAATGGCACTGTCATGTATAGTTCTGCAATATCTTGTGGCAACAATGCTAACACACTGGCGTCTACTTTTGCGTTGCTGAGATTTACGTAAGGAACGTTGGTGACGTTAGCTATTGTTTTTGTCAGAACTTCATTGGATATACCGCCCTCAACCACTAGCAATTGTAAAAATGGTGTACTTTGATCAGTGGCTTTTTGCCGAAGTCGTTTCGCCAAATCAGCATCGAGCAAATTTTTACTAATTAAAGCTTGCTCGACTTGTTTTTGTATATCTTCAGACAAGACACTCATAGGTCTAGTCTCCCTTAGTTACTCGACTGCTGAAATGGTTGTTGATTCTCGCTATCACCTATAGTAATTGTCTGCGTGGGATTGATAGAAGACTTATTGAAGTAACGTTTGTCTGGCTGGCTAAAGCTAGCACTTATAGGCTCTACAACCTCGACCTCTGTCTTAAGACGTTTGGGGGATGAAAACAAGGCGTTAGATACAAAATACGAAATAAAACCACTAATAACGACGACTACTACGATGACTGCAATATCTTTTTGTTTCATGCTACTTAATCACCTTCTTCTGAATGGTTAGAGTTTTTTCTGGCTGATAGTAACTGTCCGCGGTGACTGTCACCTCTATGCCATTTTCGGCACTGGCCAATCCTAGTTGCTTAACGTGAATTGGCCTAATTGAATTCTGCAGTAATCCTAGTAATTTCTGCGTAGAATCGTATGTGCCATTGGCAGAGAGCTTGAATGACATTGCAATAGGCTGATTGCTATTATTTTTACTAACCTGAGAAAGTTCATCATCCGTCCCACTAATACTGTTAATAGAGCTATTGTTATTTTTTAGAATTTTTTCAATACTTGTCGTCAGGCCTGGAAAATCATATTTGCTTGGCAATGCATCTAGCACAATCTTTGCGTTGTTCCCATCTTTGTCACCTTTTCCAGATGGACTCCCGCCTAATATATTATCAGCAGTTTCTACAAATGCTTTATAAGATACCACTAAATTCCCAACTTTATTAATATTTGCAATCAGCTGGTCTCTTGCCTTTTCTTTAGCACCTATAATCTTGCTCTGGTAAGACATCTTGGACCAAAGAGCGTGACTGGCTACAAGTGAAAAAATAAAGACGAATGCAGACACAGCTACAACAACAACCATGGTGGTATTCGCCTTGTCAATCTGAGTTATTTTTTGTGATACGTGTCTTTTTGCCATATTTTTCCTTACTAGTTTTCTCTATCTTTGCTAGTTGCCGGTGCTTTGAATAGATCGGTTGGTTTTTCCGTTTGGGACCTGGTAGATATTATGCTGGGGACAATTAGCTGCACGTCCTTAGTATTGTCAAAAATAACTGGATCAAATTTTAATTTGATTTGGAATGTGGCTCCGCCGTCGTTAATACTGAATGTACTTAGCACTACTTCTGAAAATGCGTTTTTCTGGTCATCAGAACCTTTCGCGCTATATTTTGTAAACTTCAATGTATCAATAAACTTATTTACTGTTACAAGAGAGTTCGCTGTACCATCAATGCTGATTGTAGATTCATCAAAGTCAATTAATACCTGTGATACGCTTGCTGCTTTTGGTGTCAATTTTCGGACGTAACTCAGTGCTCTATTGGCTGCAGGTTTTTGTTCGTGTAGTGGCGGTAGTGCTTTCAGCTGGTTTTGAACCGTAAGAACTTTATCTATATCCTCAACCGCTTCCAATTTAGACACATTGTCTTTTATATCTTTTGTAACGTTCTCGATATGCTTTGTTTGCACCACATTCACATTTATGAATAGGATCATGAACAAAAGGAAGGCAAAGCCAGCGGCTAAAACAGCGACTGTGATGACCAAGCGCTTTGTCCTTGCTGCTTTTATGTACTCGATCTTTACCGATGGTAATAGATTGAATTGGATCATTCTATCCTCTCCGCTAGACCTATTGATACTCCGAAATTGTTGGACACTGATAGTAGTTCATTTTGCTGGGATTGGGGGTATGCTACATTTCTCCAGGCATTGCCTATTTCTACTTTTAGGCCGGTTTTATTAGCAACGTAAAGCGGGAACTCTGGCAGACCAGCGGCGTTACCGGTAACTATAATTCTATCAATAGGCGTGTCAACGTAACGTGTTTGGAAAAATTTAATAGATTTTTCAACTTCAGTCACGATTAAGTCTACGGTGCCGATAATAGACTGGTAGATTTGTCCCTCTAGCTTGTTCTTGTTTAAACCAAATTTGAAAACAAACTGTTCGGCTTGCTTCTGCTCTATACCCAAGTTCTGTACAGCTGAGCGTAAAATAGCCTCAGACCCAGTCGGGATAGATCTGGTTAGCCTGGGGGCACCATTCATTACTATTACCAAATCCGTAGTCTTGTGGCCTATGTCCAAAACAATTTGTGGATTTGTCGATTCAGGGGCTACCATTGCGCGGGCTAGCGCCAGATTGTCCGGCTCGAAAGCTATAACATTCAGACCGATAGACTCCAAAATATCCAATTGTTTTTCTATATATTCGTTGGTAACACTAGTCAATAAGACTTCTTGTTTGGATTTATCCTGGGGAGAGTCACCAATAACTGCCCAATCTATTTTTGATTCTGAAAGCGGTGTTGGTATAAGAGAATCAGCCTGAAGTCGGATAGTTTTAGCTAGATCATTAGGCGATAGCCTATCTATATCCACCACCGTCGTGAATACCTTGTACGATGGAATGCCGACAGCAACATTTCTGGTTGATATTTGGGACGTAGTTATTAAATCATGAATAACTTGAGCTACTTTATGTTGATCACTATCAGCATCACTAGAAACAATCGCGCTATTTATTGGCGCAGAGGCGTACTTAAACAACTGCTTGGTCGGCCCACCCCCTCTTAACTCTACGACTCTAACTGCTGTGGTGCCGAGATCAAGTCCAAAAAAATCAGATACTCCGGACAATAAACTCATCTTATGACCAGTATACCATAAGCATAACCGTCGAAGGCAAGTATATTTTCTGTTCTTTTTGATTAAAACACTGGGGGTAGGCTGGTGATAGAATCGTACTTTTGGAATGGCACAGCCGTCTGCAAGCTGACGTTAAGTGGCGTCATATATGCCTCCGGGCTAAAGTTGAAGACTTCTGCGATATTTTCTGAACTTGCCGGCTCATTAGGCTCGGCAGGTTCACAAGGGACTGTAGGTGGTAATAGTTCCATACAACGTACAGAGCCTTTAGTCCTATGGAAAATTACTTTTTTAGATATAAATGATCCGTTAATTACCAATTGTTTACCGCAATTATCTCTTAATTGACCTACTGTGTATGGATCATTTTGTTGCGAGCAAGTATATATTAACCCACCATCGTCAGGGTTGTTGCCAGAATCAGAGTTTTTAGGTTGAGCGACATAAGTTCCGTCTAATTGCGTCACGTCTTTGTCTATACTGATATTGCCTTTCACGATCACTGTAACATTAGGGATATCAGATACGCTGTCCCAGGATGTATTCTCGTACTTTATATCTTTATCGATAAATAAATCGCCATCAACTAGTAGTACTTTTCGCTGACCGTCAGCAATAGGGTCAGTTAGGCTACTGGCAATCTCGCTGGGGATCTCGCTTAGTCTCCCACCAGTTACTGGCGTAACACCAGCTGCCTGTGTGTCACCATAATAATTAGGTATACACATCACTACCCCGCTATTACCACCATAACCTGGCACTCTAAAACTATTAATCTTAAACCAACCAGGATATTTACTGTCCCCACCATGACCGGTACTGTTAGGTATGTATCGACTGTAATGGTTTCCAAAAGTCAGATCATTAGCTAGTGCGGGACCCATACCAGGTGTGCTTGTATAGTCCACGGAGGCTGTAGAGCGTTGATTATCACTAAAGAACTGCTTGATACCTCCATATTGTTCCTTCCCTGGTTCCCCTTGAATATTAGAAAAGACTGCAAACTGACCAGATGCTCCAGTAAATACTCGTTTACCATCAACAATTTCAGATCCAGTTACGCCAGTTATACCTTGATTTGTACTGCTCGTATCACACTCTCCGGCGTCATTTTTAAAGACACTGCCAACAATCACATCGTTACCGTAAGCCCGCATATAAGGTTGGAGCATCGGTGAGCTTGGCTGTGGAGGCCCACTACCAGTGCTGTCGCTACATGATACAGACCTGTCTGGGTTAGCGTCAGTGTTAGTCCATGTACCTGTAAAAGTAGTTGGTCCGCCAATATTTACTTGTTGCGACCCGCGAAATCTACTATCCACCTCTCCAACCCTGCCTAAATCACCTATTCCAGTAATTGAACCCTGCTGATTATTGGTACTTGACCAACTAACCGTTACCGTCCCTGAACCGTCACTACCTAGCGTACCTACTGGACTAACCGACAAGCTACAAGTTGGTGTTTCCGGAGGATTACAGCTGGGGTCTGAACTACCCGGGCAACAATTACCAGTGCACCCAGATAAAGTATATCTAAACTGAATATCTGCGTGCCAATTATTACCGGCATTAGCTGGTCGATCCTTGGTCGTCGAGCCAATAACATTCCATGTACCTCGGTTCGTGGTAAAACTCCCTGGGGCACTTGCAGTAATCGTATATGAGCTCTGTCCACCAGACACATTCCAGCTCCCAGACACACTATAATCATTACTTAAATACGGATAGATATTGCTGTAAGTTATTGTATGGCTGAACGCAGATCTTCCGCCACCAAAGCTCGACCCGTCATCGCTAACCATCGACGATGTACCGTTTATTGTCCTGTTATTTGTTGGCTCAACTACTACATAAGCGTTGTAGTCACCAGTATTATTTGCCCCTTCAACTGTGTAATTACCCGGTATGTAGCCGACAATCCTATAGCCCGATGGAGCCGTTCCACCAAAATATGGTGTATTGCCGTTCCAACAGTTTCCTGTAGTTAACGCGTATCCATTACCATTGACTCTTGGGCTACCGTGACAATGGGTACCATTTAGTTGCCCAATATAGACCGATCCATTAACCCCGGCTCCAGACCTATCAATCATAGCTACAGACATACTAAGATTATGGCGACCACAACCATCAGGTGGACCCCCCTGAGCTTTTGCCTTCTGATCAAACGCTGAAGTAATTATATTAAATGGTTGAGCACTAATCGCGAATACTTTATTAAGCATGGCCGATAACGAAACTTTGAAGTCCTTCGGTACATAATCATTTTTGTACTTGTC
>RRZU012411343.1_pt1 | contig 35060 bp, 36 predicted proteins | sample 2165561 | NCBI WGS metagenome assembly RRZU01 (sample SAMN10456909, study PRJNA506462) | wastewater metagenome | isolation source: wastewater sludge | place: USA: Moscow, Idaho | reverse complement strand
GCGCCGCCCGGCATCGCTCTCCGAGGTCGGTTTCGTTCATCTTTCGACCGTTGAGCAGGTACACCTGCCGGCCAACCGGCTGTTTGCCGGCCGTCGGGATCTGGTACTGCTGTACTTGAATCCCGATGAGCTGAATGCGCCACTGCGCTGGGAACCCGGCGTGCCCACGGACCCGTCCGGAATGCGCTTCCCGCATCTGTACGGACCCCTGCCGACGGCCGCTGTGATTGCTGTCACAGACTACGTTCCGGGGCCCGGCGGGACCTTCCCGTCGCTGTCGGCGACATAGGCCCAAGACCGGCCGAGGCCTCGATCTCGACCAGCAGATCGGGGGAGATCAACGCCGCCACCTGAACCATCGTCGCCGCGGGACGGATGTCACCGAACACCTCGCGGTGCGCCGACCCGACCGCCGCCCAGGCCGATATCGGTCACGAAGATGCGGGTGCGAACCACGTCGGACAGCTCCGCCCCGACCTGCTGTAGCGCTGATTCGATGCGCCGCAACACCTCTGGGGTCTGGGCCGTTACGTCGGGGCCCGGTGCGGTGGTGCCGGCCACCGCGACGAAAGGCCCGTGCCGCACCGCACGCGAATAGCCGACCGCGTCCTCGTACTCCGAATCCGACGAGACCTGCCGCGCGGTCATTCGTGGTGCTGCCGGCGCAGTGAGTCCCAGTCGTGCTCGGCCTCGAGTTCCGCGATCAGGTTCCGTGTGCGTTCGCGCAGCAGCAACGTCCCCGCGACGCCGACCACCACGGCGACCACCAGGGCGACCCAGGAGAACCTCGCCAACCAGTGTTCGGCGGCCAGACCCAGGTAGTACACGACGGCCGTGGTGCCGCCGGCCCACAGCACCGCGCCGGAGGCGTTGGCGGCCAGGAACCGCGGGTAGGGCATCTTCAGTGCGCCGGCCAGCGGCCCCGCCAGGATCCGCAGCAGCGCGATGAAGCGGCCGAAGAACACGGCCCACACGCCCCAGCGGGCGAACAGCTGTTTGGCGAGCGCGACGTGCCCGGGCCCGAAGTGGTTCGGGAACCGGCGGCCGAGACGTTCGAACAATCCGAACCCGTAGCGATGGCCGATCGAGTACCCGATGGTGTCGCCGACGATCGCGCCCACCGTGGCGGACGCTCCCACCGCGACCGGATTGATGTCGAGGGTGTGTCGCGACGCCAGCAGGGCGGCACTGACCAGAGCGATCTCGCCCGGCAGGGGAATGCCCAGGCTCTCCAACCCGATCACCACGCCGACGACGAGATAGACCGCCAGTGGCGGGATGGTCTGCAGCAGTGCGTCGACGTTCATTGCGGCACGGCTTCGATCACCGAGACCGGACCGAGCGTCGGAATAACCCGCGTCATCCGGAAACCGATGTCCGACAACAGCGTCGAACATTCCGATACCGAGGGCGGGGCGCTGGCGCGGTGCACCCACGTGGGCGGCGCTTTGGGACTGTTGGGCACGAGGTCGCCTGGCTGCCGGTCAGTCCAGGTAGTCGCGAAGGACCTGCGAGCGGCTGGGGTGGCGCAGCTTGCTCATGGTCTTGGACTCGATCTGGCGGATCCGCTCGCGGGTGACCCCGTAGACCTGGCCGATCTCGTCCAGGGTGCGCGGCTGACCGTCAGTCAGACCGAACCGCAGCCGGACCACGCCGGCCTCACGCTCGGACAGCGTCTCGAGCACCGACTGGAGTTGGTCCTGCAGCAGCGTGAAGCTGACCGCGTCCACGGCCACAACGGCTTCGCTGTCCTCGATGAAATCGCCGAGCTGCGAATCGCCCTCGTCACCGATGGTCTGGTCCAGCGAGATCGGCTCACGCGCGTACTGCTGGATCTCCAGCACCTTCTCCGGCGTGATGTCCATTTCCTTGGCCAGCTCTTCGGGCGTGGGCTCGCGGCCCAGGTCTTGAAGCAGCTCGCGCTGGATGCGGCCGAGTTTGTTGATGACCTCGACCATGTGCACCGGGATACGGATGGTGCGGGCCTGGTCGGCCATGGCGCGGGTGATCGCCTGGCGGATCCACCAGGTGGCGTAGGTGGAGAACTTGTAGCCCTTGGTGTAGTCGAACTTCTCGACGGCACGGATCAGACCAAGGTTGCCCTCCTGGATCAGGTCCAGGAAGGCCATGCCGCGGCCGGTGTAGCGCTTGGCCAGCGACACCACCAGACGCAGGTTCGCTTCCAACAGGTGATTCTTCGCGCGGTCGCCGTCGCGGCAGATCCACATCATGTCCCGGCGCTGGGCGGCGGGCAGCTTCTCGCCCTTCTCCGTGAGTTCGCCCATCAGCTGGGTGGCGTACAGGCCGGCCTCGATGCGCTTGGCGAGCTCGACCTCCTCCTCCGCGTTGAGGAGCGCCACCTTGCCGATCTGCTTGAGGTACGCGCGGACCGAGTCGGCCGATGCCGTCAGCTCGGCGTCCTTGCGAGCCTGCCGCAGCGCCTCGGATTCTTCCTCGTCCCAGACGAAATCGCCCGAGGCCTTGTCCTTCTCGGACGGCTCGGCGATCTCCTCGTCGTCGCTGCCGGCCGCGTCGGCTGGCTTGCTCTTTGCGTCCGCAGCGGACCCGGCGGTCTCGTCGGAGTCGCCGGCATCGTCGGATTCCTCGTCGTCGGATCCGGTGTCGGCCTCGTCCTCGAGGTCTTCCAGATCCTCCTGGACGTCGAGATCGGTATCGTCCTCGAGCTCGGTGGGCTCGGAGTCGAGATCCTCGCGGTCGTTGTCGAGACTCTCCTCGACAACGCCTTCCGCTGTGCCGGCGGTGGCCTTCTTCGCACGTGTCCGGGGTGCGGCACCGTCCTTGATCGGGGCCTTGGCGGCTGCCTTGGTGGCGCGCTTGGCGGGGGCCTTGGTCGCGGGTGTTTCCGCCTTGCCCGCGGCCTTGGTGGCACGTTTGGCAGGCGCTGCCGGAGCCTTTGTCGCTGCCTTCGGGTCGGCGCTGGCGCGCTTGGCGGGGGTCGCTCTGGTGGCGGTGCGCTTCACCGGCTCTTCGGTCGCCGGGCTTGCCTTCGTGGCTGCCACGTACACCCTTTCGGTCTGCGGGGCTGCAGTGGGCATGGACGTGCGCCACCACAGGGTCGGCTATGTGGGCTGTCGGCGGGTGATCTCTGCGGGGAGCCTCGCCGCTATCCGTGTTGCGGCCGCCTCGACCATTGTAACGACAGAAACAGCCCGCTCCGCGCCAAGCTGGTCGATTCGGCGCGGGAAGGCCGGTCCGGCTCAGTGAGTGGCGTCAACGGCGGCCATGGCCGCGCCGACGATCCCCGCCGAGTTCTGCAGGGCCGCGGCGACCACCGGCGTGCGGTTCTCGAGCAGCGGTACCCACTTGTCGGCCTTCCGGCTGATGCCGCCGCCGACGATGATGAGATCCGGCCAGATCGCGTTCTCCACCGCTACCAGCACCTTGGTGACCTCTTGGGTCCAGCGCTGGTAGCTCCAATCCTTGTTCTCCTTGACCGAGGACGCGGCGCGGTGTTCGGCTTCCTTGCCGTCGACCTCGATATGGCCGAATTCGGTGTTGGGCAGCAGCAATCCGTGGTGGATGACCGCCGAGCCGATCCCGGTTCCGAAGGTCAGCAGCGCGATCACACCGTCGACGTCCTTACCGGCGCCGAAACGCTGCTCGGCCAGGCCTGCGGCGTCGGCGTCGTTGAGGACCGTCACCGAACGGCCCCCCAGCGCGCGGCTGTAGACGTCGTTGACGTCGGTCCCGATCCAGGTCTTGTCGACGTTGGCGGCGGTCCGGACGACGCCGTGGGTGATCACGCCGGGGTAGGTCACGCCCAGCGGGCCGGTCCAGTCGAAATGCTCGACCACCTCGGCGATCGTCGCGGCGACCGCATCCGGGGTCGACGGCTGGGGGGTGGGCAGCTTGAACCGGTCGCCGATCAGCTGGCCGGTGTCCAGGTCCACAATGCCGCCCTTGACGCCGCTGCCGCCGACGTCGATCCCGAAGCCGCGGTTCGTGGGGCTGGATTCGGTCATGGTGGCTCCTCGGCGGGGCGGGTGGTCAGCGACTGAAACCTGAGTGCGACAAAACCCTAATGCGTGGCCGCAATCTTGGTGGGCTGCCGGACGATTCGGGCGCCGATCTGTGGTGCGATGGTGTGATGACCGTCCCCACCGGCCAGCCGGAGACCCTGCGCATCACCGCCGAACAACTGGCCGCCGAGGCGGCCGGCTATGTGGCGACCCGCCGCCGCGAGGTGTTCGGGACGGAATCGCCGGACGCTCCCGGGGTGAGCGCTGCGGTATCCACCAAGAGCACCCCGACGGATCCGGTCACCGTGGTCGACACCGAGACCGAGGAACTGCTGCGCCGCCGTATTGCCGACCTGCGGCCCGCCGACGTGGTGCTGGGGGAGGAGCGCGGAGGCCCGTGGGCCGTCGACGCCGGAACGGTCACCTGGGTGGTCGACCCGGTCGACGGCACCGTCAACTTCGTGTACGGGATCCCGGCGTTCACGGTGTCGGTGGCCGCTCAGGTCGACGGGGTGTCGGTGGCCGGGGCGGTGGCTGACGTGAGCACCGGCGAGATCTACTCGGCCGCACTGGGCGGCGGCGCCCACGTCCGCGGCCCCGCGGGCTGCCGGCGACTGTCCTGCACCGGGGCGACGGAGTTGGGAATGACATTGCTGGGCACCGGATTCGGGTATGCGCCGGCTCGCCGCACGGCCCAGGGCCAGTTGTTGGCGCAGCTGCTGCCGCAGGTGCGCGACGTGCGGCGGGTGGGCTCGGCGGCGCTCGATCTGTGCATGGTGGCCGCGGGTCGCCTGGATGCGCACTACGAACACGGCCTTAACGTGTGGGACTGGGCCGCCGGAGCGCTGATCGCGGCCGAGGCGGGTGCCGTGGTCCGGCTGCCTGCGCCCGGTGAACCGGTCGGTCTGACGCTGGCCGCCGCGCCGGGGGTCGCCGACGCGCTGTGCGCGGCGTTGGCGCGCTGCGGCGCCCTGGGTCCGCTGCCGGGAGTGGCCGGCAGCTAGCAGCTGGCCGCGTGGATCTTCGCGATCAGCGCGGGGTCGGCGGGCTCGGTGGCGTCGGGCCGTAGGCCGGCCAGTACCGCGTCGATGTCGTCGTTGTGGGTGAGCGTGGTGAAGTCGGTGCCCACGGCCAGGTCGACGGAATCGTCGTCGCGCCCGTCGGAGAACAGTTCGGTACACGGGGCGACCAGCCATAGCGCGGCCGCGGCGGCCTTGCCGTTGTCGCCGAAGCGGATCTGCCCCTGGCAGCTCAGCTTGGTGTTGTTGTAGACGGGGTCGTTGGCCGCCGTCGGCTGGGCGAAGCCGAGATCGCGGAGCGCCGAGGAGACCTCGGCGGCCTGGCCGCCATGACCGCTGGCGTTGAGCACGCGGATCTTGGCGGACGCGAGTTTGGCGGGGGTCACCGAGGCCATCGTGGTGGGCGACACCTGCTTGCCCAGTGTGGGGGCGTTGGCGTCGGCGGCCAGCGGGGGGTCGTTGCACACCGCGGCCTGGTGCACCTCGGCCGGTCGGGTCAGGGCGATCAGCCAGATCAGCCCTGTGACGACCGTGAGCGCGACCGCGGCAATGATGCCCGGCCAGATATTCCGCCGCCGGAAGGGCAGCCCCCGCTTGTCGAAGGCCGTGCCTTCTGTGATGTGCGCAACCACGTCTGCACTTTAGAGCACCCGTCCTGAACTGGGGGATTGCGAAATATCTCCAACTGTGACGTAAATCACACTTCAAGACACCAGGTTCGGGGCACGAATCGTTTGGTGATGACGTTCGGCACTGGTACAAAGCTCTGTCGCAAGGACTTGCGCGCGGGGATTCCAGAGGGGAAGACGAGATGGCTACCGACTATGACGCCCCACGGCGCTCAGAGACCGATGATGTTTCCGAGGATTCACTCGAAGAACTGAAGGCCCGCCGCAACGAAGCGCAGTCCGCCGTCGTCGATGTCGACGAGTCCGAATCCGCCGAAAACTTCGAACTACCCGGTGCCGATCTGTCCGGTGAAGAGCTTTCCGTGCGGGTGATCCCGAAGCAGGCCGACGAGTTCACCTGCTCCAGCTGCTTCCTGGTCCAACACCGCAGCAGACTCGCCACCGAGAAGAACGGCGTGATGATCTGCACCGACTGCGCGGCCTGATCGGGTCGACGGAGCGCGGAGGAGCTGCGTCAGCTTCGTAGTGCCGAGAGCACCCGCTCCGGATACCGGGTGCTGAGCAACCAGTACGGCGTGGGGTCATCGGGATCGTCGAGCACAACCAACACCAGCGGCCCCACCCAGGCTCGGTGCGCCACGAAGGCCGCCGGATCGAGCTGACGGCCCAGCGCCGCTGATTTGGCCGATGCGGGCACGATGGCGGACCGGGTGATCACCGAGGTGGGCAGATGTGCCTGCCCGGCCCACAGCTCCGTGTCGTCGGCGCCGGTGGTGACGCGCACCTCCGACCGGCCCAGCCAGAGCAACACGCCGGTGGCGACGGTGAACAGGATGGCGTAGGGCAGCCAGTGCGGGATGGAGCGCACACCCATGTTCACTTCGGCGGCGATCAGCGCTGCCACGCCGAATCCGGCCGGCCACCACCACCAGGGCACCCACAGCCGCTCGCGGTATCGCACGGTCTGCGGGGCGACACGCGAGTCAGGCACGCGGCCAAGGGTAGTCTGTGGCCTCGTGTCCACCCGTCTCGCGGTCGTCCGCCTCGACCAGGAGCTGCCGTTGCCGGCGCGCGCCCATCAGGGCGACGCCGGTGTCGACCTGTTCAGCGCCGTCGACGTCGAACTGGCCCCCGGTCACCGGGAGCTGGTGCCGACGGGCATCGCGGTGGCGATCCCCGAGGGCATGGTGGGCCTGGTGCATCCGCGGTCGGGACTGGCGGCGCGCGTAGGACTTTCGATCGTCAACAGCCCCGGCACCATCGATGCCGGCTATCGCGGCGAGATCAAAGTGTCGTTGATCAATCGCGATCCGACCCAACCCATCCGGATCAGCCGGGGGGATCGGATCGCACAATTATTGGTTCAGCGTGTCGAACTGCCGGAACTGGTCGAGGTGCAATCCTTCGACGAGGCCGGGCTGGGCGGCACGACCCGTGGCGACGGAGGCCACGGCTCATCGGGAGGACATGCGAGTCTCTGATGGCGTTCGGTAAGCAGAAACATTCGAAGCAGGACAACGAGGATGACGGCGCGGACGCCGTCGTCCCGGCCGGCGGCGGGGAGCTCGAGGGCCCATTCGACCTCGAGGACTTCGACGACCCGGAAACCGCGGCGGTCGGGCGGCTGGATCTGGGATCGGTGCTCATCCCGATGCCCGACGCCGGCCAGGTGCAGGTCGAGCTGAACGAGACGGGCGCACCCAGCGCGGTGTGGGTGATCACCCCCAACGGCCGGTTCACGGTGGCGGCCTACGCGGCGCCCAAGAGCGCCGGGTTGTGGCGCGAGGTGGCGTCCGAGCTCGCGGAGGCGTTGCGCAGGGACACGCCCAACGTGTCGATCGAAACCGGACCTTGGGGCCGCGAGGTCGTCGGCCTCAGCGAGGGCGCGGTCCGGTTCATCGGCATCGACGGATACCGCTGGATGATCCGGTGCGTGGTCAACGGTCCGCGCGAAACGTTCAGCGCGCTGGCCGCCGAAGCACGAAAGACGTTGGTGGACACCGTCGTTCGGCGCGATAGCACGCCGCTGCCGGTGCGGACGCCGCTGCCGGTGCAGTTGCCGGAGCCGATGCTCGAGCAGTTGCGCGCCGCCGCCGCACAAGCCGCCGTGCAGGCGCAGCAGGCCGCGCAGCAGGGCGAGGCGCCCACCGCTGCGCCGGCCGGTCCGCCGGTTCCGCCGGTGCCGACCGAACCCGCGGCCGAACCGGTTGCGCGGCGCAGCCAGGGTTCGGCCATGCAGCAGTTCCGCGGTGTGACCGGGGGCTGACCGAGGGCTTACCGAGGGATAAGCCGTCACACGTCGGCCAGGGCGGCCAGCGCGGCCGTGCCCAGCGCGCCGGCGTTGGCGCCGATCTCCTCGAGTGTGACCGTCCGCAACGCCGCATTCGGGGCCGCCGCCACCCACTCGACCCCCACCTCCAGCGGGTGCACCGGGTCGTCGGAGGCCGACACGACGCCCATCGGTGTGGTCATGGTGGACAGTTGCACGGTGGTCGGTGCGACGAACCCCGCCGCCGCCGTCATGGCGTCCGGCAGATCCGGCCACTGACCCAGCCATGACCGGGTCAGCTCGTCGGCCAGCCAGGGCGGGCTGGATTCGCGCATCCGCGTCGTGGTGGCCACCAGGCCGTCGCGCCGCAATTCGCCGGCCGTGTGGAGCGCGGCCAACGCCGCCGGGGCAGTGTCAGGTTCCCCCGTCCAGGCCGGCAGCACGGCCAGGACGGCCACCGTGCGCGCCGGATGCGCGATCGCCCAGGCGACGGCCACGGCGGCTCCCAGCGACACCCCCGCGACCGCGATCGGGCCGTCGCGGGACGCGTCGTCGAGCGCCCGGTGATAACCGGCGATCAGCCCGGCGGGCTGCGGTGTGTGCGGGATCACCACCGCGCCGACGGCGTGCAACGCCGGCGCGAAGGCCCGGTATACGTAGTCGTCATCGGATCCGGTGCCCGGCAGCAGAACCGTCGGCACCCCGACAAGATCAACACTCACAGGACGATCGTGCACCGTATGTGCATTCCGGAACGAACGGGTCTACCGTGGCTAACGTCATCGCGGAAAGCGGTGATCCGCTAACCCGGGATCCGTTGAGTTTTTCAGGAGAAGCCATGGCCACGGCCGAAGGTTATCTGCGCCGGCTCACCCGTCGCCTGACGGAAGATCCCGAACAGCGTGATGTCGAGGAGCTGACCGACGAGGCCGCCTGTACCGGCGCCCACCGGGCCATCGACTGCGAGCGCGGCCAGGAGGTCACGATGGTCGGCACGCTGCGCAGCGTGGATGCCAACGCCAAGGGATGCGCGGGCGGCGTGCGCGCCGAGTTCTTCGACGGCACCGACGCGGTGATGCTCGTCTGGCTGGGCCAGCGCCGGATCCCCGGCATCGAGTCCGGCCGCACGCTGCGGGTGCGCGGCCGACTGGGCAAGCTGGAGAACGGCGCCAAGGCGATCTACAACCCGCACTACGAAATCCAGCGCTGATCTTGGCGGACGACCAAACCGGCGGTCAGGCCCTGCTGGCACAGATGGGCGGCGTCGCCGGACTGATCTACTCGTCGCTGCCGGTGGTGGTCTTCGTTCCCGTTTCGTCGCTTTTCGGTCTGCTGCCGGCGATCATCACCGCGCTGGTCGTGGCCGCGCTGATCCTGGTCTGGCGGCTGGTCCGGCGAGAGTCCGTCCAGCCCGCCGTGTCGGGGTTCATCGGGGTCGGCTTCTGTGCGCTGATCGCCTGGTACGTCGGGGCGGCCAAGGGCTATTTCCTGCTGGGGATCTGGATGTCGCTGTTCTGGGCGGCGGTCTTCGGGGTGTCGATCCTGATCCGCCGGCCGGTCGTCGGATACGTCTGGAGCTGGGTCAACGGACACGGCTACCGCTGGCGGTCCGTCCGCCGCGCCGTCACGGCCTTCGACATCGCGACCTTCACCTGGGTGGCCGTGTTCGCCGCGCGGTTCCTGGTCCAGCACCAGTTGTACGACATGGACCGGACGGGCTGGCTGGCCGCCGCCCGCATCGCGATGGGCTGGCCGCTGACCGGAGTGGCGGCACTGGCAACGTATTTCGCGATCAAGTCGGCGCAGCGCGCCGTGCACGCCGCCTTTCCGGATTAGACCGCCGGCAGCAGGATTGCCCGCAGTTCGTCCTCGACCTCGGCCGCGGCCACCAGCAGGAGTTCATCGCCGCCCTCGAGGGGCTCATCGGGCTCGGGCACGATCACCCGGTTGCCCCGCAGGATGGTCACCAGCGCTGCGTCCCTGGGCAATTCGAGCTTGCGGACGGGACGCCCGCCCCACGGAGTGTCGTCGGGCAGCGTGATCTCCACCAGGTTGGCCGCGCCCTTGCGGAACTCCATGATGCGCACGAGGTCGCCGATCGACACCGCCTCCTCGACCAGCGAGGCCAGCATGCGCGGTGTCGACACGGCGACGTCGACGCCCCAGGACTCGTCGAACAGCCACTCGTTGCGCGGGTCGTTGACCCGGGCGACCACCCGCGACACGGCGAACTCCGTCTTGGCCAGCAGCGACAGCACGACATTGGCCTTGTCGTCGCCCGTGGCGGCGATCACCACGTCGAACTCCTCGAGCTTGACCGACTCGAGCAGGCTGAGCTCGCACGCGTCGCCCAGGCGCCAGTGCGCGCCGGGGATGGCGTCGACGTCGATGTGATCGGCGTTGCGCTCGATGAGCGAGACATCGTGGCCGTTCTCGATGAGTTCGCGGGCGATGGATCGCCCGACCGCTCCGGCTCCCGCGATGGCGACCTTCATGCGCGCACTCCTACGGCCCGACTGTCCGGCTTTGTCCCCGGGAGCCCGGCGTGTCGCGGGCGAACACGGACGCTCGCGGAGGGATTGGTGGGCATCAGTGGGCCTCCCCGCCGAGATCCGGTGGCGGCGGCATCGCGGCGATCGCCACCGCCTCGGCAACGTGTCCCGACACCGCGGTGATGTACACCTGATCGCTGGCCTGGATGACGCTCTTGGCCTCGGGCAGCACGCCTGCGCCGAATCGGATCAGGAACGCGACCCGCGCCCCGGTGGTCGCCTCGAGGTCGGTGACGCGGTGGCCGAACCAGTCGTCGTGCAGCACCACCTCGGCGACTGCGACATTCCCGGTCGGATCCCGCCATTTGGCGGTCTCGGACTCTTGAACCAAGGCGTTGAGCAGACGGTCGGTGGTCCACGGCACGGTGGCCACCGTGGGGATGCCCAGGCGTTCGTAGACCTGTGCGCGACCGGCGTCGTAGATGCGCGCCACCACCCGCTGCACACCGAACGTCTCGCGCGCTACCCGGGCCGAGATGATGTTGGAATTATCACCCGAGGAGACCGCCGCGAACGCGCCCGCGCCCTCGATGCCTGCCCGCAGGAGCACATCGCGGTCGAAGCCCATGCCCAGCACCCGCTCACCGGTGAAATCCGGGCTCAGGCGCTGGAATGCGCTGCTGTCACGGTCGATGACGGCAACCTCATGGCCGATCCGGTCCAGGGCGCCGGCCAGCGACGCGCCGACTCGACCGCACCCCATCACCACTACGCGCACCAGGTGTCCTTTCGGCTCGGCCGCTCGTTCGTATGAAGACCGTACGCGGAACGCTACAGGCGCGATGGCTTAGGCATACCCTTGGTCCTCGTGTCCAAATTATCGACGGCCGCCCGACGCCTGGTTCTGGGACAGCCGTTCCGCAGCGACAAACTGGGCCACACGTTGCTGCCCAAGCGCATCGCCCTGCCCGTGTTCGCCTCCGACGCGATGTCCTCGGTGGCCTACGCGCCCGAGGAGATCTTCCTGGTGCTCTCGGTCGCGGGGCTGTCGGCCTACGCGCTGACACCGTGGATCGGGCTGGCGGTCGCCTTCGTGATGCTGGTGGTGGTCGCGAGCTACCGGCAGAACGTGCACGCCTACCCGTCCGGCGGTGGCGACTACGAGGTGGTCACCACCAATCTGGGGCCGACCGCGGGCCTGGTGGTCGCCAGCGCGCTGATGGTGGATTACGTTCTGACCGTTGCGGTTTCGATGGCCTCCGCGATGTCGAACATCGGCTCTGCGGTGCCCTACATCGCCCAGCACAAGATGTGGTTCGCCGTCGCGGCGATCCTGCTGTTGATGTCGATGAACCTGCGCGGCATCCGCGAGTCGGGCACCGCGTTCGCCATCCCGACCTACGCTTTCATCGTCGGCATGTTCATCATGCTGGTATACGGACTGTTCCGGATCTACGTGTTGGGCGATCCGATCCGTGCGGAGTCGGCCGGCTTCACGATGCACGCCGAGAACGGCGAGGTGCTCGGCTTCGCCCTGGTCTTCCTGGTCGCCCGATCGTTCTCGTCGGGCTGCGCGGCACTGACCGGAGTCGAGGCGATCAGCAACGGCGTCCCGGCCTTCCAGAAGCCGAAGTCCAAGAACGCCGCGACGACGCTGCTGATGCTGGGCTCCATCGCGGTGGCGCTGCTGATGGGCATCATCGTGCTGGCTGAGAAACTCGGTGTGCAGATCGTCGACAACCCCGCGACCCAGTTGGAGGGCGCGCCGGCCGACTACCACCAGAAGACCCTGGTGGCCCAGCTGGCGCAGGCCGTGTTCGGCAGCTTCCATCTCGGGTTCGTGCTCATCACCGTCGTGACCGCACTGATCCTGGTGCTGGCCGCCAACACCGCGTTCAATGGTTTCCCGGTGCTGGGGTCGATCCTGGCCCAGGACAGCTATCTGCCCCGCCAGCTGCACACCCGCGGCGACCGGTTGGCGTTCTCCAACGGCATCCTGTTCCTGGCGTTCGCTGCCATCGCGTTCGTGGTCGCGTTCAAGGCCGAGGTGACCGCGCTGATCCAGCTGTACATCGTCGGGGTGTTCGTGTCGTTCACGCTCAGTCAGATCGGCATGGTGCGGCACTGGACCCGGCACCTGAGGACCGAGACCGACCCGGCGGCAAGGCGGCAGATGATGCGCTCGCGGGTGGTCAACACCATCGGGTTCCTCTGCACGGGAACGGTTCTGCTGGTGGTGCTGGTCACCAAGTTCCTCGCCGGAGCGTGGATCGCGATCGTGGCGATGACGGCACTGTTCGTCATCATGAAGCTCATCCACCGGCACTACGCCGCCGTGAGCCGCGAGTTGGCGAACCAAGAGTCCGGGGTCGACGACATCGTGCTGCCCAGCCGCAACCACGCCGTGGTGCTGGTGTCCAAACTGCACCTGCCGACCCTGCGTGCGCTGGCCTACGCACGGGCCACCCGGCCGGATGTGCTGGAGGCCATCACGGTCAGCGTGGACGACGGTGAGACGAAGCAACTGGTGCACAAATGGCAGGAGAGCGACATCAGTGTGCCGCTCAAGGTTGTCGCCTCGCCGTACCGCGAAATCACCCGCCCCGTACTGGATTACGTCAAGCGCATCACCAAGGACTCGCCGCGCACCGTGGTGACGGTGTTCATCCCCGAATACGTGGTGGGGCACTGGTGGGAGGGCATCCTGCACAACCAGAGCGCGTTGCGGCTCAAGGGCCGCCTGCTATTCGAGCCCAACGTCATGGTGACTTCCGTTCCTTGGCAATTGAATTCGTCCGAGCGGCTCAAGACGTTGCAGCCGCAGTCCGCGCCGGGCGACGCCAGACGGGGCATCCTGGATTGAGTCTGCTGACACTGACCGCCGGCGCGCCCGCCAACGGCGGCAGCTGCGTGGCGCGCGGGGACGACGGCCGGGTGGTGTTCGTGCGCTACGCGCTGCCGGGCGAGACGGTGCGGGCCCGGGTCGTCGATCAACGCGGATCCTATTGGCACGCCGTAGCGGTGGAGGTCCTGCAACCCGCACCCGAGCGGATCGAGCCGCTGTGCCCGATCGCCGGCGTCGACGGAGCGGGCTGCTGCGACATGGCGTTCGCCGACCCCGCCGCGTTGCGCACCATCAAGGGCGAGGTGGTGGCCAACCAGCTGCAGCGCCTCGGCGGGTTCACCTGGACCGGCGCGGCCGAGCCCGTCGGCGTTGATGCCGCCGGGCCTCGCGCTCGCGGAACCGCACCGCTCGCCGAGCCCGTCGGCCCCGGCGGGGCCACCGGCTGGCGGACCCGGGTGCGCCTCGAGGTCGGCGCCGACGGCCGGCCCGGCTTCCACCGCTACCACAGCGACGAGCTGGTGACCGACCTGCGTTGTGCCCAACTGCCCGCCGGCATGCTCGACGACCTGCCCATCGACGGCGCGCGGGTGGGGGACCAGCTGCACGTGGTGCTCGACGACGACGGTGTGCGGCACGTCGTGGCCAGCGGCGGAGAGCGCCGGCCGCGGGTGCTGGCCGGCGACTATGCGGCGGTGCAACGGGTCGGGGATCGGCACTGGACGCTTCCGGTGACCGCGTTCTGGCAGGCGCACCGCGACGCGGCCGGTGTCTATAGCGGACTCGTAACCGACTGGGCAGCAATCGAACCCGGCCTCACCGCCTGGGACCTCTACGGCGGAGCCGGGCTGTTCGCGGCGGCCCTGGCCGAGCGTGCCGGACCCGCGGGGCAGGTGGTCAGCGTGGACACCTCGCGCGCCGGCGCCCGGGCGGGCCGGGCAGCGCTGGCCGATCTGCCGCAGGTTCGCTTCGTCACCGATTCGGTGCGCAAGGCGCTGCCCGGTCTGCCGGCCGCCGCGGTCGCCGTGCTGGATCCGCCGCGGGCCGGGGCCGGCCGCGAGGTCGTCGAGCAGGTCGCCGCCGCCGGCGTGCCGCGGGTGATCCACATCGGTTGCGAGGCAGCATCCTTCGCGCGGGACATCGGGCTCTACATCGGGCAGGGCTACACGGTGGAGCGCCTGCGGGTGTTCGACGCCTTCCCGCTGACGCACCACGTCGAGTGCATCGCCTTGCTCACCCGCTGACCGCAGTCCTGTTAGGTTCGACCGATGGCACGACCGACCTTGGGCGGGCGCCTGCTCACCCGGGAATCCTGGCCGGAGACCCGCCGCGTCACCGACATCCTGCGCAAGGAGACGGTGGGCGGCATCCTGCTGCTGATCGCGGCGGGCGCGGCGCTGCTGTGGGCGAACTCCCCGTATTCGGCTGCCTACCACCGGCTCTCCGAAGCCGTGGTCGGTCCGCGCGCACTGCACCTGGACCTGTCGGTGTCGGCCTGGGCCGCCGACGGTCTGCTGGCCATCTTCTTCTTCGTGGTCGGGCTGGAACTCAAGCGCGAGTTCGTTGCCGGGGATCTGCGCGACCCGGCCCGCGCCGCGCTGCCGATCCTGGCCGCGGTCGGCGGCATGGGCGTCCCCGCGGCGGTCTACATCGCGGTCAACCTGGCCGCCGGCTCCTCGGACACGCTGGCCGGGTGGGCGGTCCCGACGGCCACCGACATCGCGTTCGCGCTGGCGGTGCTCGCGGTGATCTCCACCCACCTGCCGGCGGCGCTGCGGACCTTCCTGCTCACCCTCGCGGTGGTCGACGACCTCCTTGCGATCATCGTGATCGCAGTGTTCTACACCGACCATCTGGCACCGCTGCCGCTGATCGGCGCGCTGGTCTTGATCGCGGTCTTCGGGCTCGTGGTGCGGCGCGGGATCCGAACGTGGTGGGTCCTCGTTCCGATCGCCGTCGTCGCGTGGGCACTCATGCACGCCAGCGGTGTGCATTCGACGGTGGCCGGGGTGTTGTTGGGATTTGCCGTGCCGGTGCTGGGCCCGCACGCGGCCGCCGAACACTTCGAGCACCGGATGCGCCCGCTGTCGGCCGGTGTCGCGGTCCCGGTGTTCGCCTTCTTCGCCGCCGGTGTGACCGTCAGCGGCTGGGCGGGATTCGTGGCCGCGCTGGGCGATCCCGTGACGCTCGGGGTGCTGGCCGGCCTGGTGCTGGGCAAACCGCTGGGCGTATTCCTCACCACCTATCTGGTGGCCAGGTTCACCCACGCCCGCCTCGACGACGATCTGGCCTGGCGTGATGTGCTCGGGGTCGCGCTGCTGGCGGGGATCGGCTTCACCGTCTCCCTGCTGATCGGCGAGTTGGCATTCGGTCACGGCACGCCGGAGGGCGAGGACGTCAAGGTCGCGGTTCTGCTCGGATCACTGGCGGCGGGGCTGCTGGCAGCGATCGTCCTGCTCGGCCGCAACGCCGCCTACCGGCGGATACATGCCGTCGAGACCGCCGACGCCGACAACGACGGCGTCCCCGACGTCTACCGGACGCACGGGCCGCCATCCGGCTGAACCCAGGTTGCTCGAGTACACTGGACGGATGCTTGAACAGATCCGCGGACCCGCAGATCTGCAGCACCTTTCCCAGTCCGAGCTCGGTGATCTGGCTCACGAGATCCGGGACTTCCTGATCCATAAGGTGGCTGCCAGCGGCGGGCACCTCGGCCCCAACCTGGGCGTGGTCGAACTGACGCTGGCCCTGCACCGGGTTTTCGACTCGCCGCACGATCCGATCATCTTCGACACCGGCCATCAGGCCTACGTGCACAAGATGTTGACCGGGCGGATGGGTGATTTCGACACGCTGCGCCGCAAGGGCGGACTGTCCGGATATCCGTCGCGCGCGGAGAGCGACCACGACTGGGTGGAGTCCAGCCACGCCTCGACGGCACTGTCCTACGCCGACGGTCTGGCCAAGGCCTTCGAACTGACCGGGCATCGCAACCGGCATGTGGTGGCGGTCGTCGGTGACGGCGCCCTGACCGGCGGCATGTGCTGGGAAGCGTTGAACAACATCGCCGCCGCCAACCGGCCCGTGGTGATCGTCGTGAACGACAACGGCCGCAGCTATGCACCCACCATCGGCGGGCTGGCCGATCACCTGGCCACCCTGCGCCTGCAGCCGGGCTACGAGAAGCTCCTGGAAAAGGGCAAAGATCTGGTTCGTGGTGTTCCGATGGTCGGGGAGTTCTGCTACCACTGCATGCATAGCGTGAAGGCCGGGATCAAGGACGCCCTGTCACCCCAGACGATGTTCACCGATCTGGGCCTGAAGTACGTCGGGCCGATCGACGGGCACGACGAGCACGCCGTGGAATCGGCGCTGCGCAGCGCGCGGGACTTCAACGCCCCGGTGATCGTGCACGTGGTCACCCGCAAGGGCATGGGTTACGGCCCGGCCGAGGCCGACGAGGACGAGCAGATGCACGCCTGCGGGGTCATCGACCCGGCAACCGGGCTGGCCACCTCCGAGGCCGCGCTGGGCTGGACCACCGTCTTCTCCGACGAGCTGATCCGCATCGCCGGCAAGCGCCGCGACATCGTCGGGATCACCGCCGCCATGCCGGGCCCGACCGGTATGGCCGAATTCGGAAAGCGGTTCCCGGACCGCGTGTTCGACGTCGGCATCGCCGAACAGCACGCGCTGACCTCTGCTGCGGGCCTGGCCATGGGCGGCCTGCACCCTGTGGTCGCCATCTACTCGACCTTCCTCAACCGGGCGTTCGACCAGGTGATGATGGACGTCGCACTGCACAAGCTGCCCGTCACGCTCGTGCTCGACCGGGCCGGCGTCACCGGCCCCGACGGCGCCAGCCACAACGGGATGTGGGATCTGGCGATGCTGAGCATCGTGCCCGATATGCGGGTCGCCGCGCCGCGCGACGCCACCCGGCTGCGTGAGGAACTGGCCGAGGCGCTCGCCGTCGACGACGGCCCCACCGCGTTGCGGTTCCCCAAAGGCGATGTGGGCGAGGATATTCCGGCGCTGCATCGGTTGGCCGGCGGCCTGGACGTGCTGGCCACCCCGGCCGACGGACTGGGCAACGACGTACTGCTGGTGGCCGTCGGCGCACTGGCCGGCATGGCGCTGGGCAGCGCCGAGCGGCTGTGCGACCAGGGCATCGGGGTGACGGTCGTCGACCCGCGCTGGGTGCTGCCCGTTTCCGGCGGGCTGGTGGAATTGGCGGGCGCGCACAAGCTGGTGGTGACGCTGGAGGACAACGGTGTGGCCGGCGGGATCGGGTCGGCGGTATCGGCGGCGCTTCGGCGCGCCGAGATCGACGTGCCCTGCCGGGACATCGGCGTTCCGCAGCGGTTCCTGGCGCACGCGTCGCGCGGCGAGATCTTCGCCGAGATCGGGCTCACCGACCAGAACGTGGCGCGGCGGATCACCGGATGGGTTGCCGCGCAGAGCGCTGCGGTGGCCGAACCCGAGATCAGCGAACGCCTCGACTGACGCCCGTCCGATCTTCCTACCCAACCGGGTAGGGTGCGGCCATGGACGCCGAACTGGAGGGCTGGAGAGCCGCCGGGCAGGTCTTCGATTACCTGGGTTTCGACATCTTCTTCCGCGTGGACGGCCCACCCGCGGGCTCGGCTCCCTATCTGCTGGCGATCCACGGCTACCCGTTCAATTCGTGGGACTGGTCGCTGATCTGGCCGGCGATCACGCAGCGGTTCACCGTGGTCGCCCCCGACATGATCGGGATGGGATTCTCCGACAAGCCACGCGCGTACGAGTATTCGGTGGCCGACCACGCTGACATGCACGAGGCGCTGCTGAGGCACCTCGGCGTCGAGCGCGCACACATCCTGGCCCATGATCTGGGTGACTCGGTGGGTCAGGAGCTGTTGGCGCGCAGGCATTTCGGTGAACAGAGCTACGGCGACTGGTACATCGACTCGATCACCTGGCTCAACGGCGGCCTGTTCAACGAGGCCTACACCCCGCGGGCGATGCAGAAGCTCATGTCGCGAACTCCCATGGGCGACATGATGAGTCCGCTACAGGGCAGCCCGCTGTCGCGCCGGCTGCTGGAACCCACCCTGGCCGAGATGTTCGGGCCCAACACCAAGCCGGATGCTGCGCTGATGGCCAAGTTCCATCAGATTCTGGAGTACAACGACGGAAAGCGGGTGCTGCACAAGGTCGGCCGCTTCCTCGACGACCGGTACCGGCACCGCAATCGGTGGGTGCGTGCGATGCGGGAGACCACGGTGCCGATGCGGCTGATCGACGGCCCCGTCGACCCCAACTCCGGTGCTCACATGGCCGTGCGGTACCGCGACGTCATCCCGAATGCGGACGTGGTGATGCTCGGCGACGACATCGGTCACTGGCCGCAGATCGAGGCTCCCGACGCGGTGTCGGCGCACTTCCTCGAGTTCGTGACGGCGCTGACCTAACCGCGACCTAACCGCCGGCCAGCGCCGCGGCGAGGGCGGGCACCGCCAGCTCGCGCTGCCAGGTCCGGGCATCGCCGTCGCGAAGTACCGCGTCGACGGTGGCGACCACCGCGGCGCTGCCGGCGGTGGGCACCCAGTCCCAGCACAGCCGGCGGATCAGTTCCGGTGACACCAGGTTCTCGGTGGGAACTTGCACGCGTTCGGACACTTCGTTCAGTGCGTTGCGCGCGGCCTCGAGGCGGGCGGCGGCCTCGGGTTTCCGCCTGCTCCAGCGCACCGCCGGGGGCGGTCCGTTCTGTGGTTCGGAGGCATGCGGGGGATCGGGGTCGGCCCGGCCGGCGGCCAGCGCGTCCAGCCAGACCTTGGCGCTGCGGCGTTGCTTGGGCCCGCCGAACACGGGCAGCGCCAGGAGCTCCTCGACGGTTTTCGGGTCGGCCTGGGCGGCGTCGATGATCGCCGAATCGGGCAGGATCCGGCCGGGTGCGATGTCGCGGCGCTGCGCGATGTGGTCGCGGGCGTTCCACAGTTCGCGTACTTCGGCGAGTGCGCGCCGGTTGCGGACCTTGTGGATGCCGGAGGTGCGCCGCCACCGGTCCCGGCGGGTCGGGGTGGCCTCGGACGTGCGTACGAACTCGAATTCCTGTGCGGCCCAATCGGTTTTGCCCTGTTCGGCGAGCAAGGCCGAGATGGCCTCGCGCAACTCGAGCAGGACCTCGACGTCCAGTGCGGCGTAGTTGAGCCACGCGGGCGGCAACGGCCGTTTGGACCAGTCCGCGGCGCCGTGCCCCTTGGCCAGCCCCAGGCCCAGCATCCGCTGCACCATCGCAGCCAGGTTGACCCGGTCGAGTCCGGCCAGCCGGCCGGCCAGCTCGGTGTCGTAGAGGCTGGGCGGGTGCATGCCGACCTCGCCCAGACACGGCAGATCCTGGTCCGCGGCGTGCAGGATCCACTCGTCGGTGCCCAGCACTTCGGCCACCGGTGCGAGCACGGTCAGCGGATCACCGCCGTGGCTGACCGGGTCGATCAGCACGGTGCCCGCGCCGGCCCGGCGGATCTGGATCAGGTAGGCCCGGTTGGAGTAGCGAAAGCCCGACGCGCGCTCGGCATCCACCGCGAACGGGCCGGTTCCCGACGCGAGGCGGTCGGCCGCTGCCGCGATCTCTCGGGTGTACACCGACAGCACTGGTACCCCGCCGGCGGGCTCGAGTAGTGGGAGGGGCTCCGGTTCGGGTGCGGCCTCCTCGCTGGCGGGGGAGACCTTGTCGTCGGTCTGGCTCATGGTCAGGCGCGCGACCGTGAACCGAGGTCGGTCACCCCCACCGGCGGCAGGCCCGCGGCATGTTCGAGCACCTCGCAGAATGCCTGCACGTGCACCCCCAGATCCGGCGTGGTGGCCGTCCAGGATGCCCGCAGTTCCAGCTGGTGCGCGCGGGGTGGCCCGGAGATGTCGCCGTAGCGCACCGACGTGGTGGCGGTAACGGTGCCGCCGAGGGCCGTGACGTGCTCGGAGCGTGCCTCGAGCGCGTCGACCAGCCAGCTCCAGGCGACCTCGGGCAGCAGCGGGTCGACGGCTTCGGTGGAATCCAGATCGGCCTGGATGTAGGCCACCAGTCGCATGGTGCCGTCCCAGGCCTCCGAGCCGTCGGGGTCGTGCAGCAGGATCAGCCGGCCGAACGCGTCGCCGTCGGACTGCTCGGGCACCACGGCGAGATCGGAGGCCAGCTCGGGGTGTTTGACCTCGGCGCCGATCGCATAACTGAAGGGCGCCAGCCGCTGCGGCGGGCGGATCGGCCCGAGTTCGATCTCCGGCCGGACCGTCGCGGCGTTCATCGCCTCCACAGCATCGTGGAATTCGGCCGGCTCGGCGGAGGTCACGAATCGACGCTAGCCCCATCTGAGCAGCCACGGGCGCAGGCGCGCCGTTTTTTGGCCCGGGTGCCGGTGATGGCAGCATGGACGCCGATGAACGTGCCCCAGGACGTCCCCCAGGACGCGCGCCCGAACACCCGTCGTGACCTGCCCGACTCGCCGTACCTGGCCGCCGCGGCCGGCCGCGTGCCCGCCCGGACGCCGGTGTGGTTCATGCGGCAGGCGGGTCGCAGCCTGCCCGAGTACCGCGCGCTGCGCGCCAACCACCGCATGCTCGACGCCTGCTTCGATGCCGAACTGGTCTGCGAGATCACCCTGCAGCCGATCCGGCGCCATCACCTGGACGCGGCGATCCTGTTCTCCGACATCGTGGTGCCGCTGCGGGGCGCGGGCATCGACCTGGACATCGTGCCCGACGTCGGCCCGGTGATCGCCTCGCCGATCCGGACCGCGGCCGACGTCGCCCGTATCGGCGTGCTGGATCGGGCGGCGGTACAGCCCGTGTCCCAGGCGGTGTCCCTGCTTGTCGGCGACCTGGGTGAGGTGCCGCTGATCGGGTTCGCCGGCGCGCCGTTCACCCTGGCGTCCTATCTGGTCGAGGGCGGCCCGAGCAAGCATCACGAGCGCACGAAGGCGATGATGCTGGCCGATCCGTCGACGTGGCACGCGCTGATGACCGCGTTGACCGATATCACCATTGCGTTCCTGCGCCTGCAGGTGGACGCCGGAGTGGACGCGATCCAGGTGTTCGACTCCTGGGCGGGCACTCTGTCCCTGACCGATTACCGCGAGCTGGTGCTGCCGCATTCGACGCGGGTGTTCGAGGCGATGGCCGGCGCCGGCATTCCCATGACCCATTTCGGGGTGGGTACCGCGGAGCTGCTCGGGGCCATGGGCGAGGCGGGCGCCACCGTCGTCGGGGTGGACTGGCGTACGACGCTGTCGGATGCCGCCACCCGCATCCGCCCGGGTACGGCCCTGCAGGGCAACCTCGATCCCGTCGTGCTGATGGCCGGCTGGGACATCGTGGAAGCCCGGGCGCGGGCCGTCGTCGAGGACGGTCGGGCCGCCGTCGCCGCGGGTGCGGCCGGGCACATCTTCAACCTCGGCCATGGGGTGATGCCGGCCACCGATCCGGGAGTGCTGACCGATCTGGTGGCGCTGGTGCACTCCCTGTGAGCGACGCAGCCCGCGAGGGACGAGCGGGCGGAGGAGCCGCAGCGTGAGCCCTGTGACGGCCCCGTATTGCGCGAAGCGCTCCCTATGAGTACGACCTATTGCATTGTTGGGGGCGGTGTTTCGGGCTTGGTGGCGGCCTACCGGCTGCGCTGCGCAGTCGGTCCCGACGCCACCATCACCGTGTTCGACCCGGCTGACCGGCTCGGCGGGCTCTTGCGGACCGAGCGGGTCGGCGGGCAGTCGATGGACATCGGCGCCGAAGCGTTCGTGGCCCGCCGGCCCGAGATGCCCGCACTGCTCGCGGACCTCGGCCTGGCCGGGCGGCGGATCTCTCCGACGGGCACCCGCCCGCTGATCTACGCCGACGCGCGGCTGCATCCGCTGCCAGCCGGGACCGTCAACGGCATCCCCAGCACCGCCGCCGCGATGACGGATCTGGTGGACGCGGAGACGCTGGCGCGCATGGGCGCCGAACCGTCGCGCCCGCTGTCCTGGCACGCCGGGGCCGACCCCTCGGTCGGCGACTTGGTCGGGGACCGGTTCGGCGCGCAGGTGGTGGCCCGCTCGGTGGATCCGCTGCTCTCGGGGGTGTACGCCGGTACGGCCGCCGGCATCGGCCTGCGTTCGGCGGTGCCGACGGTGGCGGCAGCCCTGGACCGGGGCGCGCCGAACCTGACCGAGGCGGTGCGGGCGGTGTTGCCGCCGGGTCCCGCCGGTCCGGTGTTCGGGGCGGTCGACGGCGGCTACCAGGTGATGCTGGACGCGCTGGTGGCCCAGAGCGGGCTGCGCTGGCAGGGCACCGCGGTGGTGGAGCTCCTGCGCGACGGCGGCGGCTGGAACGTCTACGACGACGAAGGCACCTGCTGGCCCGCCGACGGGGTGATCCTTGCGCTGCCCGCGCCGCGGCTGGCCGCGTTGATGGCCGGGCCGGCGCCGCGCACCGCGGCCGCCGCGGGGCGCATCGAGGTGGCGTCCTCGGTGGTGGTGGCGCTGGCGGTGCCCGGCGGGACGCCGCTGCCCCAGAACTCCGGGGTCCTGGTGGCCACCGGAGAACGGTTGCACGCCAAGGCGATCACGCTGTCCGGGCGCAAGTGGGGGTCGCGGGGTAATGCGGAGCTGCTGCGGTTGTCGTTCGGCCGGTCCGGCGACACGATCGCGCGCGATACCTCCGACGACACGCTCCTGGCCTGGTCGCTGGAAGACCTGCGCACGGTCTTCGGCATCGACGTCGAGCCGGTGGACGTCCGGGTGCACCGCTGGCTGGACGCCATGCCGCAGTACGCACCCGGGCACGCCGGCCTGGTCGCCGAACTGCGGGCCGGGCTGCCGCCGGGTCTGGCGGTGGCGGGCAACCATCTCGACGGCATCGGGGTGCCGGCCTGCGTGTCGGCGGCCGGACTGGCCGTGCAGGCGCTATCGGGCGTCGTGGGACGATAGGAACATGGCCAAGCTGGACTACGACAAACTCAACTCCACCACCCGCTACATGATGATCTCGGCGTTCGCGGTGAACCCGGGCGAGTTGGATGACGACCGTTCCGATGTGATCGACGACGTCGCCACCTTCTTCAAACAGCAGGAGGAGAAGGGCGTCGTGCTGCGCGGGCTCTACGACGTGGCGGGGATGCGGGCCGACGCGGATTTCATGACCTGGACCCACGCCGAGCGCATCGAGGACCTGCAGGCCGCCTACACCGGTTTCCGCCGCACCCGGCTGGGCCGGCTGTCCGAGCCGGTGTGGAGCGCCGCCGCGCTGCATCGGCCCGCCGAGTTCAACAAGAGTCACGTCCCGGCGTTCATCGCCGGCGAGCCCGCCGGTGACTATGTGTGCGTGTATCCGTTCGTGCGGTCCCTGGAGTGGTACCTGCTGCCGGACGACGAACGCCGCCACCTGCTCGTCGAGCACGGTATGGCCGGTCGTGAGTACGCCGATGTCCGGGCCAACACCGTGCCCGCGTTCGCACTCGGTGACTACGAGTGGATCCTGGCCTTCGAGGGACCCGATCTGGGCCGCATCGTCGAGCTGATGTGGAAGCTGCGCTACACCGGCGCCCGCCGGCACGCCCGCGAGGAGACCCCGTTCTTCACCGGGCCGCGCCGCAGCGTCGAGGATCTGATCCCCGCGCTGCCGTAACCCCGCCGGTGGTCCCGGTTCGGCCGTCGAACGTGGGGGATATGGATGACAAGCGTTGGGTTCGGGTGCATATCCCCCACGTTCGATGTGTCGTTACCGGTGCCAACAGGGGGCTTCGGTGCTGGTGCGGAATCGGTGACTAAGAACTTAGGAGCTGGGTTCCAGCTTCAAGCAAATCGAATTGATGCAGTACCGCTGATCCGTCGGGGTCGGATAACCCTCGCCGGAGAACACGTGGCCCAGATGGCTGTGGCAGCTGGCGCACAGCACCTCGACCCGGCGCATGCCGTGCGTGTCGTCGGGCCGCAGCAGGACCGCTTCGGACTGGCTCGGGTTGAAGAACGACGGCCATCCGCAGTGCGAGTCGAATTTCTCTGTGCTGCGGAACAATTCGGCTCCGCAGGCGCGGCAGTTGTAGACACCTTTGGTGCGCGTGTCGGTGTATTCGCCGATGCCGGGGCGTTCCGTGCCGGCGCGGCGCAGGACCGCGAATTCCTCCGGGGTCAGCTTCGACCGCCATTCGTCATCGGTCAGCTGCACCTTGGCCGGGGGTAGCTCCCGTTGGCTGCGGGTCGTCATCAGCACACGCTAGCGCGGTCGGGCGACGGCGTCATCCAGGGCGGGTCGATTCCTTCGGCGAGGCGATCATCCGAGCGGGCGTCGAGGTAACGGAAGAACAGCACGCAGAACACCACGATCAGGATCAGCGACCAGCCGTAGGTGATCTTCATGTACTCGAGGAAACGTCCGGTGGTCGGCCAGCGCCACATCAGCCAGCGGTCCATCGTCAGGAAGCCGTAGGTGGCCAGCCAGGCCGGCCAGTTGCGCAGTACCGAATTCGGCAGCACCACCGTCATGAGGAACGGGAACAGCATCATCGAGTAGTAGCCCTGCGCCAGGGACATCACCAGCCACGACGTCACCAGCAGCACGCCCGCCGACGTCAGCACCCAGAACCGCTGGTCGCGCTCGCGGTAGTACCGGTACAGCAGCCACAGACTGCCCGCCGCGAGCGCCATGAACAGCACCCGCAGCGCCATGATCAGCCACAGCGGCAGACCGTAGTAGGTGCCGTTGCCCAGGATCGAGGAGTTGAAGTAGTCCCGGGTGCCCACGATGTAGGGCAGCGTGTTGTGCACGAAGCTGCCGGCGTCGGAGACCAGCGGCCAGGCCGCGGCGTTGAAGGCGATCGGCACCGCGAACGCGGCGGCCAGCGTGCGCCACTGCCGATTGAGCAGCGGGATCAGCAGCAGCACCCCGAGCACCGGTTTGACCACCAGCGACAGCCCGATCGCGATACCGGCCCACCACTGATGGCCGACCTTGCCCGACAGCAGGAACTGCAGGAATACCACCTCGGCGAGCAGGATGCAGCCGTTGATATTGGTGAAAACCAGTGTGTTGGTGACGGATTCGGTGACGAACATGGCCGCCAGCACGGCGGGCAGGGCCACCGAGGTCAGCGCGAACCCGAACATGCGCACCAGCAGGCAGGCGGCGGCGATGATCGCCACGGTGTTCAGGGCGACGAACCAGTTGTGCGAGGCGAAGATGGAGTCGATGTAGCCGAACGGCGCCATCAGCAGGGTGCCGCCCGGTGGGTACAGGTAGTGCGGGTCGACGTAGTCCAGGTGCTCGTTGTAGATGTCGACGCTGGCGCGGAAGTTGCGGACCGCGCGGTACACCGGGGCCCAGTCGTCGGTGATATAGCCGTTGCTGGTGAGCACCCAACTGCGGTGGATGATCGACATGATGGCGATCGGCCACAGCGCTACACGGAACACCTCGGCGGTGGTCATGGGGGCGGATCGGGGCCGGAGGGCGCGAAGGACAGCCGTCACGCCGGAACCGTACCCCGTGGACCAGAGTGCATGGCTCAGGCGGGGCAGTACGTGTCCGTCTCCGGCGTCTTGCCGGAGTCGATGTAGGAGATCAACGGGGCCAGCGCACAGCTCGAGTAGATCGAGGCGCCGTGTCCTATGCCCTGCCAGATGACCCGTTTGCTGGCCGCGCCCGCGTTGATGACGGTGGCCGCGGTGGCCGCCACGCCCTCGTTGCCGGCGATGGGATCGTTCTGCACGCCCATCAACAGCACGCCAACCTTGAGGTTCTTCGGGTCCTGCGGCGCGGTGCCGCTGGGCCAGTTCAGGCACTTGACCAGGTTGAGGGCGGCGACGGTGCCGAATTGCGGGTAGGTCTTGTTCCAGGCGACGACGAGTTCGCGGACACGGTCGGGGGTCGGCCGGTTGAGCGCGTCGCTGCACCGGTTGATGAACTGGCCGTCGGCTTCGCGCAGCGACTCCGACTGCGTGACGAGGTCCATGATCGGTCCACTGTCGCCGGAGCGGGCCGACGCCAGGATCTGGGCCAGCCGGTTGGTGCTGGCCACCCGTTCGCCGTCGGGGAAGCCCAGGGCGGTTATCAGTCCGTTGGCCAGGGCGGCCACCGGGGCGCCCCCGGGTCCACGGCCGGCCCGTGCATCGGCCAGCAGGGCGTTCACCGCGCCCTTGGGGTCCGGCCCGAGCGGGCAATTGGTCGCCGCGCACTGGGTGGCGAACGCGTCGAGCGCGGCCTGCTGGCCCTTGGCCTGTTGATCGGCGGCCATCTCGGCGCCGACGCCGTACGGGATGGGGGAGTCGAGCACCAGCCGGGCGACCTTGTCCGGATGCGAGCCCGCGAACGCCATCGCCACCTGGGCGCCGTTGCCGATGCCCAGCACGGCCAGCCGCGGCACATCCCAGCTGCTGCGCAGGCGCTCGAGGTCTTCGGCGGCGCGCGCGTTGTCGTAGGCCGAATCGCCGGGCGCCAGCGCGTCGGTGCAACTGGTGGTGGCGGTCAGGGTGATGGCGCCCAGACTGGCCACCGGGTCGTCGCCCGACTCGAACTGCGCCTGGTTGGCCATCTCCTGCCGGTCGAACAGGTCGCGGCAGTCCACGGCGCTGGAGCGGCCCATGCCGCGCCGGTCGACGGCCACGATGGGCCGGGCCTCGAGCACATCGCCGCCGGAACGGGACAACCACTGCGGCAGCTGAACCGACGTCGGGACGTCCGAGCCGGTGGTGACCACCAGCGGACCGGCGTCGGCCGGGGTTGCAGCCGTCTTGGCGCGGACGACACCGATCGACACGGTTCCGCTGGCGCCGCCGATCGGGTCGAGGTCGGCGTCGTAGGTGGCGCAGTCCAGCATGACGCCGGCCGGCGCGGGCACCCCGGCGTCGCCGAAGACCTGCGTGGTGCACGGGCTCCAGGCCAGGTCTTTCTTGGGCGCCGCGATCTCCGGCGGTCCGTCGGGCGGTGCGGTCGTCGGGGTGGGTCCCGACCCGCCCGGGTGCCCGGAGTCGGATGCGTAGCGCGGGTTCGCGCGCAACAGCGGCACGCAACCCGACAGCAGGGCGGTGGCCGCGACCAGAGTCGCCACGAACGGGAGGGACCGTTTCACGCAGACCACAGTAGCGAGCGAGGGCGAATGCTCACCCGCGCACGTAGCGCGTGTACAGATAGCCGGCCTCGTCGGCCAGCAGGTGCGCGCGCCGCATCTCGGTCTGCACCTGGCCCGCGCCGGTCGCGATCCGGCGCGCCTGCCCGCCCACCAGCACCGGCGCCACCGTCAGGCACAGCTCGTCGAGCAGGCCGGCGTCGATGAAGGTGGAATGCAAGCTGGGGCCGCCCTCGGTGAGCACCCGGCGCAGTCCGCGGTCGGCCAGCACATTCAGCACGGTCGCGATGTCCACGCCGCCGGTGTCCGTCGCCGAACATGCCAGCACCTCGGCCGCCGGACCGAGTCGCTCGCCGGCGTCGGCCACCGCGGCCGCCGCGGTCAGCACGAGCGGAGGGACCTCGGTGTGGGTGAACACCTTCATGGTGCGGTCGAGGAGGCCGGACTGGGTGACGATCGCGATCGGCGGGACCTCCGACTGTCCGCGGTCGCGGCGGGCCTGACGGGCCGCGGCGGACATCTGGGCTCCGCCGTAGTTCTCGACGCGAACGGTGCCTGCGCCGACGACGATCACGTCGGCCAGTTCGCGCATCAGGCCGAACAGCGCCTTGTCGCCGGGCCCGGCCAGGCCGCCGGACTTCCCGTCGGCGGTCGCGCCGCCGTCGAGGCTGTTGATGAAGTTGGAGCGCACCCAGCACCGCGTCAGGTCGTTGGGGTACGCGTAGAGCTCCGGCAACCGGGAATCGGCCACGGTCTCGGCGGTGTCGAGCAGTGTGAGTTGTGTCCCAGCGTCGGCTTGGCCCATGAGTTCGATTGCAACACGTCGCTACAGTTCTGCGCATGCAACGTCTCGTGGACCGTCACCCGACGGTGTCGCCCGAGCGGCTGATTGCCCAGCTCGTGCCGCCGCCGACGTTCGCCGACGTCAGTTTCGACAACTACCGGCCCGACCGGGGCGAGCCCACCCAGGGCGCGGCGGTGGAGTTCTGCCGGCGGTTCTGCGACGACGCGGTCAGGCGCAAGCAGGGCAAGCGCAAGATGTTCGGCAAGCGAGAGACGCTGCCGGGGGTCGGGCTCTACCTGGACGGCGGGTTCGGGGTGGGTAAGACGCACCTGTTGGCGTCGACCTACTACACGTTGGCGACCGCCGGTGCCGGGCCGGCGGCGTTCGCGACGTTCGGCGAGCTGACCCAGCTGGCAGGTGTGTTCGGGTTCACCGAGTGCATCGACCTGCTGGCCGAATACGTGGTGGTGTGCATCGACGAGTTCGAGCTCGACGACCCGGGCAACACCACGCTGGTCTCGCGGCTGCTGTCGGCGCTGGTCGAGCGGGGCGTGTCGGTCGCGGCCACGTCGAACACGCTGCCCGAACAACTCGGTGAGGGCCGGTTCGCGGCGCAGGACTTCCTGCGCGAGATCAACACGCTCGCAACGATTTTCACCACGGTAAGGATCGAGGGGCCGGACTACCGGCACCGCGGGTTGCCACCGGCGCCCGAGCCGATGACCGACGAGCAGGTGACGGCGGCGGCCGCGGCCGTGCCCGGAGCCACCCTCGACAACTTCGACGAGCTGTGCGCGCACCTGGCCACGATGCATCCGTCGCGGTACCTGACGCTGATCGAGGGTGTGCGCGAGGTGTTCCTGACCGGAGTGCACGCCCTGGATGATCAGGCGGTCGCGCTGCGGCTGGTGTCGCTGACCGATCGGCTCTACGACGCGGGCGTGCCGGTGGTGGCGTCGGGGGACAAGCTCGACACCGTGTTCGCCGAGGAGATGCTCGCCGGCGGCTACCGCAAGAAGTACTTGCGGGCGACCTCACGGTTGTTGGCGTTGACCGCCGCCGGTATCGACGCGGGTCACCGCGTCATCACGTAGTCGTTCTCCAGGGTGTCGCCGAGCCGGAACGTCTTGGTGCCGCTGATCGTGAAGCCGTGCTTGCGGTAGAACCGCTGGGCGCGTTCGTTCTGCTGGTTGACCCCGAGCCACAGCGTGCCGGTGCCGCGGTCCCGGGTGTCGTCGATGGCCGCGCGCATCAACGCGGCCGCGACCGGGCCACCGTGCGCGTCGGGTGCGACGTAGATCTTGGACAATTCGGTCACCGGGCCGTCCGGCAGCGCCGCGCGCACGTCGGCGTCGGTCGGTCTGGCGTGAATCAGTATGGCGTAGCCCAGGATTCGGATTCCCTGGCGCGCGACGAACACTGCTCGGTCCGCATCGGCGAGGTATTCGGCGAACCGTGCGGCGGACAGGTTCTCCGCCACGAACGCGGCGATGTCCTCGGCGGTGGACGTCGGCGGGCAGGCCAGTGGGAAGGTCGCGGCAGCGACGGCGGCCAGCTCTGGCAGATCGGCGGGAGCGGCCGGGCTGACGACTACAGGTTCCACTGGGCCAGGTGGATCCCGGTCTTCTTGTTGATGAGCACCACGTGCGACACCAGGTCGCGGTAGCAGTCCCAGAACACCGCGCCCGCCACCGTCGCTCCGGGTGTCGCGTTGGCCAGCGCGGCGTTCAGGTCGGCGGGGTCGTCGGTGGCGCGGGGCTCGTAGGCATCGCCGGTGGGTGTCACCCCGCGGAACTGGAAGGTGCCGGGAATGGCGCCCGGTGTCGGCGCGCTGACCGCGTGGACGACGACGTTGGCGCGCCAGACCTGCTCGCGCGGCGGGCGGGGCGGGTAGCCCCAGCCGGGCGGGATCTCCGAGGGCGTCACGCTGACGACGGTGACGTCCGCGATCACGTTGCCGTCGTGGATGCGCAGTGTGTCACCGGGGCGGCCGATGGGTGTTTCGACCGTGGTCTGGGCCGGGGCCGCGTTGGCCGGTGGGGTGGCCAGGGCCAGCATCGGGAGGACCGCGATCAGGATCATCAGCCAACGGCGCATGTTCGCATGATGGCACATCGGGGCTCGGCGGTTCGACGGGTTGCCGGTGTCAGGAGGGGATCAGGGTGCGCGTGGTGCGCAGGCGGCTGCGGCTGATCTGGCGGGCTACAGCGACGATCACGCCGAGCTGAACCAGCCCAGTCAGGACGACCGGCCAGAGCAGTCCGGAGACGACGGCATAGGTCGTGCGATGTGGGACGGGCTGGCGCTGGGAGAAATGATCGGCCGCGTCGACTGCCAGCGTGGTGCAGACCAGCCCGCAGGCCAGATACAGAACGACCATCATGGTGGTTGACATCGTTGTCATCACTTCCTCAATGCCGGGCGAACTCCATTGTTCACCTGTATCCATGCATTCTGGCAACAAACACACGCTTGGCTGTGAAATTGTTATCTGTGACACAGCAGTAGTCAAATCCGGGCAGAAATGGTGCTCCGACCGCGCCCTCACGTTGGTTCGCCGTTGTGCCGCAATCTTCGCGGTGTGGTAGCCGGGCAAATCCTGCAGGCCCGGTCACTCCTCGTCCGAGCTCGCCGTCCCAAACTGTCCGCGAACACGCTCCGGAGTGTCGCCGCCGGGCGGGGTCGGGGTTGTCCCCGGTGCTGATCCGGGCGGCGTTCTTGGGGCGGAATCACGCCCGTCGCGCCCGGTGGCACGGCCGGTGGGTGACGTTCGGGCAGCAATCGTCGGCGAGCCTCTGCTTCTGGGCGTAATCCATCGAGGGGTTGTTGTCCCAGGCGGCCAGAACACAGTTCGTGAACGCCTGACCCGGCGGCTGTTTGGGTCTGCCGTACCGGGTGCCGCCAATGCGGTGGCGGCGATCATCACGGCACCGGGTGCTCCAATCGGTCGCCATCCCGCACCGGTGTGGCTGAGAGTCCGGATGGCTGCCTACTTCGGCAGCGGTCACGAAAAGCGCTGATCCAGAGGGTATTTCGTGGAGTTCGGCTATTGGACCGCGTGGGTGTCCACCCCGGGCGGCTGGACCGCCGTCGGTGCTGGCGCCAGGGGAGCGGACGCGCTCCAGGTGCGCCCGTCGGGGAATTGACACGACGCCGTTCCCTGGGCGGTGGTGGCGAACGTCCCGCCGAGGGATTTGCAGCAGCTTGCGCGGGCGACCTTGTCGGATCCGGAGCGCCCGCGTTCGCGACGCAGACGTCCATCTGGGCCAACTCGACCGGTTTGCTCGGCTCGGCGCCTGCGGGCGCCACGGGCGGTTTCCCTTCCTGGGGAAGTCCGCTCTGGTGGTGTCGATGTAGTGCGTATGTGGTGCCAGCCCTTATTGGCTGGGCTATTTGACTACTCTGACCTGCACAAACAATGGTGCGCGATACTGGGATTGAACCAGTGACCTCTTCCGTGTCAGGGAAGCGCTCTCCCGCTGAGCTAATCGCGCGGGGGTCGAACTTTTGGAGGTGGAGACGGGAATCGAACCCGTGTGCACGGCTTTGCAGGCCGTTGCCTCACCACTCGGCCACTCCACCGCTGGGGTTGATGCGAATCGCACCTTCGAGCGGATGACGGGATTCGAACCCGCGACCCTCACCTTGGCAAGGTGATGCGCTACCAACTGCGCTACATCCGCGTGCCACGGGCGAGATCGTCGCCCGTCGCGATGCACGACGATAGTCCACGCGGGCTGGCGGGCACAAATCCCTGGTCGCGCAAGCGGACTGGAAAGGCTCGGACGAGGTCTAGAAGATGTCGTAGCTCTGTCGGGACAGCCGGAAGCCGTGCCCGTCGGCGTTGGCGCAACGCATCCCGGCCTCGTCGCTCCCGCAGGTGAATCCGCCGGCTCGCTGCGTCTTCCTGTAGTCCAGGGCCGGCCCGGCGTGCAGCGTGGTGTCCCCGGCGCACACGAACGCTGGCGGCCCGTGTGGATCCAGCCCGATGCCCTGGCCGTAGCCCGTAAAGCTGGGGCAGTCCGTCGGCCGCGGTGGTGGCGACCAGTCGCGTTCCGCGATGTCGCAGCGCAGGTATTGGGCGTCCATGATGCAGCCGATGTTGCCGCTCGGTGAGGTGAACGACTGCAGATCGGCGGCTGCGACCGGTGCGGTGACCAAGCCGAGCGCAGCCACCCCGACCAGCAACGAGAGACGCTTCACCCGGCCGAAGCTACTCCCTGAGGGCGTCGCACGGGGGGCGAGTGAGCGGGCGAGACGGATTCCAGTCCATCGGGGTCGCCGTGTTAGTGTTCCACCTCGTTCGATCTCGTTGGACCGGGGTCGACGATGTCGCGACGGTCTCGTAGCTCAGTGGAAGAGCGTCCGCCTCACACGCGGAAGGTCGCTGGTTCGAACCCAGCCGGGACCACCAGGTCGGAGCCCAGTTTCTAAAAATGTTACGACATTAGCCCTAACTCGCACTGCGCACTCTGGCTCGTTGATTTGCCGGCCACGTGCTATAGGAACCGGCGAGCCTGTGATGCATATACCGATCAGCGGCACGGCGGTCGCGCAAAGCTATATATTTGTGTCATCGGGCCCATTTTGTCGGTAAAATACAAATATGAATCATCAACGATGGTCGTGGGTCACCGACCCTGAGGGGCTCGGCCGGGTTATCCGCGAGGCCCGACGCAGCCGTGGACTGCAGCAGTCAGACCTGTCCGACCGCCTCGGCGTCTCCCGCATGACCATCTCGCGCATGGAGCGCGGCGACGCCGTCTCCATCGACACCGCGCTGCGCGCACTGGCCGAATGCGGCATCGCACTCGCAGCGGTCCCCAAGTTCGCGCGCCTCGAGGTGACCGATGGCTAGACGCGTCGAACCACTGGATGTGTGGCTCTACGGCACTCGGCTGGCACAGCTGAGCCAGCCGAGTCCGCGAAGCATCCACTACCGCCTCGAATTCAGTGAGGAAGCGCTCGACACCTACGGTGCGGGACGGCGGATACTCTCGCTGGCTCTGCCCCTGTCACCGACGCCGATCGCCGACGCCGTGGGCGGACGCCTACCGGCGACCAATTTCCTCGACGGCCTGCTGCCCGAGGGCAATCTGCGCCAACAGATGGCTTCTGCGCTGGGCGTGGCGACCACTGACCTGATGGCACTGCTCCGTGAGGCCGGCGGGGATTGCGCCGGCGCCGTTCAATTCCTGCCCGTCGGGGCGTCCCCGCCGCAGCCCACGGTGCGCGAACTCACCACGGCGGAGGTCAACCGAATCGTCGCCGACCTTCCCGCCTACAACCTGCCCGACGGAGCGGCGCCGCAGGCGTCGTTGGCCGGGATCCAGGACAAGGTTTTGTTGACCGACCTCGGTGACGGCCGGTGGGGACTGCCGCAGCACGGGGCGGCGTCCACGCACATCGTCAAACCCGAACCGCTGCACGGCGTGATCCCGCACCTGATCCATGCTGAGGACTGGGCGCTGCGGGTGGCCGCGGCTGCTGGCTTGCCCGCTGCTCGGTCGCGGATCGAGGACTTCGACGGCCGCGTGGCGATCGTGCTGGCCCGCTATGACCGCGATCCTTCGGGTGGGCGAATCCACCAGGAGGACTTCTGTCAGGTGCTCGGCCTGGCCCCGGCCGACAAGTACGAAACGACCCGCGCCGCGCGCACAGAGGGGTCGCGACTGTCCCGGGTCATCGCGCGCGCCGCCCCGCAGGCCCTCGACGATCCCACCGAGTTGCGCACCGCGCTGCTGCGGGCGGTCACCTTCAACGTCATCGTGGGAAACGCCGACGCGCACTCGAAGAACTACTCGCTGCTGATCGGCAACCGCGGCGAAGTATCGCTGGCCCCGCTGTATGACGTCGCCCCGGTCATGTTCATCGCCGGGCAGTTCGGCAGCACCGGGCACACGATCAACGGCAAGACCCAGATCAGCGCCGTCGAGCTCGATGACCTTGTCGCCGAAGCGAAAACATGGGGCCTGACGAGCAAGCAGGCCGAGCAGACCATCGAAAAGACCGTCAAGGCAACACGATCCGCGATCGACCGCACGCCCACCCCGGCTGGTCTCGATGAGATGCGATCCAACCTGGACGCCTTCTGGACCCGCAAATCGTGGGGAGCGCCCAAGGCTGACGCAGCTCGCGCCAAGTGAAGCTGGCCGCAGCGTAGTTGAACAGTGCTCGGGGGTGGCCGACCAAAAGGCCGACACATCAACGGCTCAAGCGGTTACGCGAGCATCCTCATCAACGCGCGCCATCCATGAATGGGACGACTCGCCAGGGGGCGGTCCACTCCCGCCTTCGCCAGCTCGACGATGGCCGGAGTGCGGGCACGACCGCTGCGACCGCGTCAGCGGCCGTCAGTGTCGATGTCGTGGCTCCAAAAACCACTGCGGCACATGCGGTCAAGACCGACTCCGCAGCCGTTTCATCCGCCGTGGTATCGGCAGCCGATGACCCAACGTGACCAAAGATGTTGCCGTCGCGTCCGCAGTCGATACCAAGGTCGATGCCGCCCGACTCCGATGCCAAGACCGAGTCCGCGACGACGACGCGGGAATCCGCACGGGTCGACCCGCGAACCGGCGGCGGCAGCGGACACCACGGCTGGCGCCGGTTCCGGTATTTCCGACAGGCCCGGGAAGAGGAGCGAGAGTTGTTTTCCCAGAGGGTGATTGGCCTCGGGGCCGGCTGTCGATCGGTCGCCCGATCCCGGGTCACTTGCTCGGCGCTGCTGGTGGGCGCTGGGTCGCAGCGTGCAGTAGCTGCTCGCGGACCGGTTCTGGCAGGCCGATCAGCGCGGTGGTGATCCGGCGTACCCGTGAATCGTGCGCGAGGGCCAGCCAGTCGAGGTCGTCGTCGAGCAGCCTGGTGTCGGCGATGTCTGCTGTGCCGGCCAACGACGCCGCCCGAGCGCTGCAGGCTTCCCCGACCCGCCGGACCGACCGGGTGGAGGGCGGAGCGCGGACCCCGCT
>RRZU012555309.1_pt1 | contig 35079 bp, 43 predicted proteins | sample 2165561 | NCBI WGS metagenome assembly RRZU01 (sample SAMN10456909, study PRJNA506462) | wastewater metagenome | isolation source: wastewater sludge | place: USA: Moscow, Idaho | reverse complement strand
TGTGCCTTCTGTTTAAACTTCTGCTAGTTTTAACCACTTGTAAAATGATAAATATTAAAATCAGTGGTGAGTTAACTTGCAAAGACTATTATAAAAAATTACTGGAAAATTATTATTCATTCAATTAGATCGCTATATTTATTTCGAAATCATTCAAAATTATGCTGAAGCTAAATGTAGTAATTCTCGCAGCAGGTGCTGGAAAGCGTATGCATTCTTCTCTTCCAAAAGTATTGCATATGTTGGCGGGTCGACCGTTACTGACGCATGTAATTGATACAGCACGAAAGCTATCACCTAATAAAATTTTTGTGGTCATTGGTCATGGCGGAGAAACAATAAGACAAACGATCATCGGGGATGATCTGACGTGGGTGATACAGGAGCAACAACTGGGTACCGGGCACGCGCTAATGCATGCGCTATCTCAACTCAGTAATGACGGCTTGACACTTATTCTTTATGGAGATGTTCCATTAGTAAGTATCCAAACATTGCGTCAATTATTGGTCGTGGCAGATGGGAGAAACTGCACTGTGTTGTCCACGGTAATAGAAAATCCTTTTGGTTACGGCAGAATCGTGCGTGATATCGAAACCGGGGCGGTTACTGCGATTGTTGAACAAAAAGATGCTAGCGCAGGACAACGAGATATACATGAAATTAACACAGGGATTATGGTTCTACCCAATGTTTATTTACACGAATGGTTGCCTACGATCAAAAATGAAAATACTCAACATGAATATTATTTAACAGATATCATTGAGATGGCTGTTAAAAATGGGGTTTATGTCGCATCGTCACAGGCTGAGAGTTTCTGGGAAGTAATAGGTGTTAATAACAAGCTCCAATTGGCAGAACTTGAAAGGCACTTTCAAAAATACTGTGCTAATAAGTTGTTGAATGAAGGTGTTAGTTTGATTGATCCATTGCGAATTGACGTGCGAGGTGAACTCATTTGTGGATCAGATGTTGAAATTGATATTAATTGTATTTTTGAAGGGACTGTTAAGCTAGGTAATTATGTGCAGGTTGGCGCTCATTGTATACTCAGGAATGTAACGGTAGCGGCTGGAAGTATTATTCATCCCTATAGTATGGTGGAAGATACAGAAATTGGTGAGAATTGCAAGATTGGCCCTTATGCTCGCATTCGCCCTGGTACTCGACTTGCCAGTGAAGTTCAGATTGGTAATTTCGTTGAAGTTAAAAATAGCCAGATTGGTGTGGGGAGCAAAACGAACCATTTAAGCTATATTGGCGACACTTGCATAGGGAAGAATGTCAATATCGGTGCTGGAACAATAACTTGTAATTTCGATGGCGCTAACAAGCACGTTACTATCATTGAGGATGATGTTTTTATTGGATCTGACACACAACTTGTTGCGCCTGTTAAGATATCAAAAGGATCAACAATTGGTGCTGGATCAACGATTACCAAAGAAACACCAGCGAATCAACTTACTTTGTCCAGATCGAAACAAGCCAGTATTATTGGGTGGAGACGTCCTTCAAAACTCAAAAAATAGAGTCGCATTTATCGTCCCGGCAGTATTTTTTTGACAGTTTAAGTAGCAGGAAAATGCGATATGTGTGGAATAGTGGGTGCAGTAGCAAACAATAATATTGTTCCAGTGTTATTAGATGGATTATTACATTTAGAATACCGAGGATATGACTCCGCTGGTCTCGTAGTGGCCTGCAATGGTTTGCAAAGATTGCGCACAACGGGTCGTGTAACCGAGTTACAAAAGCTTGCTTGTGAAAAGAATTTACAGGGCTCCGCTGGTATAGCACATACTCGCTGGGCGACGCACGGAGTCCCTTCTGAGCGTAATGCGCATCCCCATTTTTCTGGAACACCAGAATCTCTTGCCCGAATCGCCATCGCCCATAATGGGATTATTGAAAATCATGAAATAATGCGCAAACGTTTGCAGGGAGAGGGATTTGAATTCATTTCCGATACTGATTCTGAGGTAATTGCGCATTTGATTGCTTTTAATCTTAAGCATGCCGGTGATTTGGTGGCAGCGGTTTGCGCATCAATTGCTGAGCTACACGGCGCTTATGCGATTGCAGTTATGGAGGAAGCCCGGCCAGAAAGAATTGTTGTGGCACGTAATGGAGCGCCATTGTTATTGGGATTAGGTGAAAGTGGTAACTATGCGGCTTCTGATGCATCCGCTTTGCTAAAGGCAACTAGAAAAATGATTTATTTGGAAGAAGGAGATGTGGCTGAACTTACTTGCAGTGAATATCGAATTGTCAATTGCCTAAATACGAACTTTGTAAGAGAAATCAAACGTCCTGTTCACGAAAGTAATTTATCATGTGAGTCAATTGAGTTGGGGCCCTATGCACATTTCATGCAGAAAGAAATTTTCGAGCAACCCAGCGCTGTAGCAAATACCTTGGAGATGGTTTTTAATGCGCAATCAATTTCCCCCAACTTATTTGGTAGCGAAGCTGAGAAAGTATTTTCCAAAACTAACAATATTCTGATTCTGGCTTGTGGAACAAGCTATCATGCAGGCTTAGTGGCAAGGCACTGGCTGGAAACTGTTGCCGGAATTCCCTGTAATGTTGAGATTGCCAGTGAATACCGTTACCGTAATCCCCTGGCGGATCAAGCTACCTTAGTAGTTGGCATTTCTCAATCTGGTGAAACTGCCGATACTCTGGCGGCAATAAGTTACGCTAAGAAGTTAGGTCATCAATTCAGTCTTGCTATTTGTAATGTGTCAGAAAGCGCATTGATACGACAAGCTAATTTGTGCTTTCTCACACGTGCGGGCCCAGAGATTGGAGTAGCCTCGACGAAAGCATTTACTACACAATTGGCCTCACTATTGTTATTGACAGTGACATTGGCAAAGATGCGTCATAAATTATCCGCTCAGGATGAGCAACGGATGATTATGGCGCTTCGCCATTTGCCGATGGCCCTGCAACAGGCATTACAAATCGAACCGCAGGTGAAGATCTGGGCAAGAAGTTTTGCACAAAAGCGTCATGCACTATTTCTTGGGCGCGGAGTTCATTATCCTATTGCGATGGAAGGAGCGCTTAAGCTCAAAGAAATTTCTTACATTCATGCTGAAGCTTATGCAGCAGGAGAGCTGAAGCATGGGCCACTGGCTTTGGTTGATAATGAGATGCCTGTCGTAGCCATAGCACCTAATGATCAGTTGATTGGCAAGCTTAAATCAAATCTGCAAGAAGTGCATGCTCGGGGTGGTGAACTTTATGTATTTGCAGATGCGGATTCTCAAATGACGCAGAATAAAAATCTGCATATCATTCGTTTATCTGAGCATGCAGGCTTGTTGAGCCCGATTCTACATACCATACCGCTGCAGTTATTGGCTTATCATGTGGCTTTAGTGAAAGGCACGGATGTTGATAAGCCGCGGAATTTGGCGAAAGCCGTGACTGTTGAATAACATTAATAGAAAATGGATTGTATGCAGCTAAAATTATTGCATGCCATTGAATAATTTATTTTATCTGTATTGCTACGAAGCTAGATACTTTATCCATAGAATGTAGGGTGGTAATATCAGCCTACTTTAGTTAAGGGTGTTAATAAATGGCTGGTCATAGCAAGTGGGCAAATATTAAGCATAAGAAAGCAGCGCAAGATGCCAAACGCGGTAAAGTATTTACTCGACTTATCAAGGAAATTACAGTAGCTGCTCGGATGGGCGGCGGAGATCCAGATAGTAATCCGCGCTTGCGTTTGGCGATAGATAAAGCATACGACCAGAATATGCCAAAAGATAACGTTGAGCGTGCGATTAAACGGGGTTGCGGTGAACTAGATGGCGTTGATTATGAAGAAATTCGTTATGAGGGATATGGAATAGCAGGTGCTGCGGTGATGGTGGATTGCATGACGGATAATCGTGTTCGAACCGTGGCTGATGTGCGCCATGCGTTTACCAAATTTGGTGGGAACTTGGGAACGGATGGCTCCGTTAGTTTTCTGTTCAAACACTGTGGCCAGTTAATTTTCGCGCCTGGAACGAATGAGGATGGGATCATAGAAGCAGCGTTGGAGAGCGGGGCTGAAGACGTGATCTGTAACGATGACGGTAGTATCGAAGTAATTACTGCCCCTTATGAGTTCATAAATATAAAAGATGCTTTGGAGAATGCGGGATTTAAGGCAGAATTGGCTGAAGTAACTATGAAGCCAGGTGATGAAATCATACTTTCGGGTGATGATGCGGTAAAAATGCAGAAATTATTAGACGCGCTGGAAAATTTGGACGATGTACAGAATGTATATACTACGGTCGTACTTGAAGGGTCATAAACTAAGCTATTATGAGGTGATAAAATCCGTATTCTCGGCATAGATCCTGGATTACGTATCACTGGTTTTGGTGTTATAGATAAGAATGGAAGCGATTTAACCTATGTTAGCAGTGGCAGCATTAAAACCTCTGAAGGTGAATTGCCATTCCGTCTTAAGTTGATTTTAGATAATTTAGCCGAAATTATTGCGTTATATCGTCCACAACACGTTTCCATAGAGCAGGTTTTTGTCAATATCAACCCTAGATCAACATTATTGCTGGGGCAAGCGCGTGGTGCGGCAATTTGTGCAGCAGTCATAAATAATCTGATGGTGGCTGAATATACTGCATTGCAAGTTAAGCAAGCAGTTGTTGGAAATGGTCATGCAAAAAAAGATCAAGTACAAGAAATGGTGGTGCGATTACTTAAACTGACCGGAAGCCCAGGTGCCGATGCAGCTGATGCTTTGGCTTGTGCCATTTGCCATGCGAATGGAGGGCTTGGCTTGGGAAGAATTGCGACAACCGGCTACCGAATGAAGCGTGGGCGGTTAGTTTGATTGGGCGATTAACCGGTACATTGTTAGAAAAACATCCGCCCCAGGTATTGCTGGAAGTGCAGGGAGTTGGTTATGAGATTGATGTGCCGATGAGTACTTTTTATGACCTACCCGTAGTCGGAACTCAAGTTACTTTGTATACCCACCTTGTAATACGTGAAGATATGCATTTACTGTTTGGTTTTGCGACAGAGCAGGAGCGTCAGACATTTCGAATGTTGGTAAAAATTTCCGGTATAGGCGCAAGAACAGCATTAGCACTTCTATCTGGCTTGAGCGTAGCCGATCTGCATCGTGCGGTGAGTGCTCAAGATAGTGCGCGATTAGTAAAAGTGCCTGGTATTGGAAAAAAGACGGCCGAGCGTTTATTACTTGAATTGCGGGATAAATTGGACTTGGCAGTGCTCAATTCTGATCATGCTGCGTCGTCAAACAGTGAGAGTGACATTCTCAATGCATTGCTATCATTGGGCTATAGCGATCGTGAAGCCAGTTGGGCTATTAAGCAGATTTCTTCGGATGCGATGGTATCCGATGGCATACGCCAAGCGTTGCAATTATTATCTAAAGAGAGTTAGTAGAAAATCACGAGGGTAATGAATGATTGAAACCGATCGGCTTATAACTGCTATTTCCTCATCTTCGCAAGAAGAAATATTAGAGCGGGCATTACGTCCTAAACAACTTGAGGAGTATATCGGTCAGGAAAAAATTCGCGGACAACTGCAGATATTTATAGAAGCCGCCAGGAATCGACACGAAGCGCTGGATCATGTTTTATTATTCGGGCCGCCCGGATTAGGTAAGACGACACTGGCGCATATTATTGCCAGAGAAATGGGTGTTAATTTGCGGCAAACTTCTGGTCCGGTACTGGAGCGTCCGGGAGATTTGGCGGCTTTATTAACCAATCTGGAGCCTAATGATGTTCTGTTTATCGATGAGATTCATCGCCTCTCACCCGTAGTAGAAGAAATTCTTTATCCAGCGTTGGAAGACTATCAATTAGATATTATGATAGGAGAGGGGCCGGCAGCTCGATCTGTGAAGCTCGACTTGCCTTCATTTACTTTGGTGGGAGCAACGACACGTGCTGGCATGCTAACGAACCCACTACGTGATCGTTTTGGCATTGTGTCACGCTTGGAGTTTTATACGCCGGAAGAACTTGGCAAGATAGTTATTCGTTCTGCCGGGTTATTGAAAGTACAAATTTCATCCGATGGTGCGCTAGAAATTGCTCGCCGTTCGCGTGGCACGCCACGCATTGTTAATCGTTTGCTGCGCCGCGTGCGGGATTATGCCCAGGTAAAGGCAGATGGGCATATTACTCACCTTGTGGCGGATGCTGCTTTGAGCATGTTGGATGTTGATGCGATCGGGCTGGATGTCATGGATCGGAAATTGCTATTAGTCATATTGGAAAAATTTAGTGGTGGCCCGGTCGGTGTTGATAATCTCGCTGCTGCGATCAGTGAAGAGCGCGACACGATTGAAGATGTGTTAGAGCCATACTTAATTCAGCAAGGATTCTTGAAACGCACATCAAGAGGACGTATGGCAACGACAGCGGCTTATCAGCATTTTGGTATTGTCCAGTCAAATAGTGGATTAAGTAGCGAACTTTGGGAAGAAAGAAATTTATAACTAACTCTATTGCTTACAACCTATGCAGATTCAAACATTGCGATTCATTGTAGCCGTATTGCTGACACTAGTGGCTATGTTGTATTTTTATACCGGTCGTGAAAAAGATTTTTACAGTAAAAGTGCAGAGCCCGCAATTGCTCAAATATTAACCGAAATTTCAAGTTGGGAAAAACAAGCGCTGCTGCTTCACTTGGCACCAGAAGCAAGGCAAACAATAAGCGACGAACAGCTTGATCAGTTGATGGATCTGTATCGCAGTTTCGGTCGATTTCAATCCATCGAAGAACTTAATTTTTCTCGTACTGTTAGTGCATTCTCACTGGTTGGAGAAAAACGCATTAATTACTCAGGTGCTGCTAATTTTGACGCAGGACTAATTAGTCTAAATATTACTTTAATCGAGCGAGGAGGGTTTTTTCTTGTGTATAATTTTACATTGGCAAAAGTTTCAAACGAGTAGGGTCTAAAAATACGGCATAATTCATGATATTATGCTTTGAACTATATTCTTCATATAGTAGTCTTATCGATCGTTAGAATAGTTTGTTATAAATTCACAGTGGAGGCTATTTAATAATGAATCAAAATTTATCAACCGTTTCGCAAAGATCACCTTCTGCGATAGCAACAAATAAAGTATTACGTAATACATATATGCTCTTGTCTTTAACATTGTTATTCAGCGGATTTACTGCTGCCATATCAATGATGATGAATATGCCTCCAATGACTTATTTGATATCAGTCATTGGTGCTATGGTTATTGCGATGTTTGTATTGCCACGTTTTGCAAACTCACCTGCTGGAATCGGAATTGTATTTCTGATTACTGGCTTGCTGGGTTTTGGACTGGGGCCGATATTAACTATGTATGCGTCTCTTCCTAATGGTGGAAATATCATTACGCTGTCGTTCGTCGGAACTGGAGCTATTTTCATGGGTCTGTCTGCATATGTGCTGACTACACGGAAAGATTTCAGTTTCCTCGGTGGATTCTTGATGGTAGGGTTTTTGTTAGTGCTGCTAGCTGCCCTAGCTAATATATTCCTGCAAATACCGGCTATGTCATTGATGATATCTGCTGTTGTCATTATGATCATGAGTGGCTTTATTCTGCATGACACCAGTCGCATTATTCATGGTGGTGAAACCAATTACGTGCTGGCCACTATTGGTTTATATATGACAATTTTTAATATCTTCATTAGCCTGCTGCAAATACTGGGTATTATGGGTAATGACGATTAATTTCCGGATCTTAGAATAATCCATAAAACCCCGGTTAAACCGGGGTTTTGTTTTTGGTTAAAAGAACTTCAATGTGAGGAATTAATCATGGATTGGATGCAAATCATTGCTGCTTTGGCGCTAGTCATGTTTATTGTTGTCTTGTTTCCAAGAACTCGGCATATGATAAAAAATAGTCCCAAAGGCACATCTTCCGATTGGATGAGTTTCGTCATTCCAATTGCTGCGGTAGTCCTGTTTATCATGTTGCTGATTAAATTGGTTTGATCTGCTTTCCTGGTAGTGATTAATTTCAGGTTTTGAGGTTCCGTGATTTAAATTCGTTTGAGATGAATTCAAGAAAAAGCAGTAAGCTTCATTGCGAATTAAGAAGATTTTTTTTACTTCGCGCAATGTTTTTTAGCTGTCCTATTATGGCAATACCATATTATAAGTATGGGAATATTCCTATAAAAATCATGAATTTTCCTTGTTTGAGCAACAGTGACATGCTAGAATTTCCACTTGATTAATTAGCATGTAGAAGGTATCTATAACTAAGAAAATCTAAGTTGCGGATAATAAGGAAATTCGGCCAAAGAAATATGATTATCGTCAATCAAGGTGTAGTCTTAATAAAACAAGATTGTAACGTATGAAATTCATGAACTGGCTGAACAAGATAATGGTTCAGGTTTGTCGCATTCATAGTCGTGCCTGAAGTCTGTAAAATTTGTAATCATGTAGGGGGAAATATGGGAAGTAAATCAGTAGTAACCCTGGCGGGGGTGTCCGCTCTCGCTTTGTACTCAAGCATGGCGGTGGGATCTCTGGGATCTAGATATAATTTTCCAGAGCCGCAAAGTATCATCGCAAAAGAAACTTATGATATGCATATTTGGCTTATGTGGATATGTTTGGTCATTTTTATCGGTGTATTTAGTGTTATGTTTTATTCCATCCTTAAGCACCGAAAATCTGTGGGGCACAAGGCAGCAAATTTCCATCACAGCACTGCAGCAGAAGTTATCTGGACTATAATACCCTGTATTATTCTTGTAGTTATGGCATGGCCTGCAACCAAGACTGTTATCGCCATGAAGGATACTTCGAGCCCAGATATGACGATCAAAGCAACGGGTTATCAGTGGATGTGGGGCTATGATTATTTGCAAGGCGAAGGTGAAGGTATTAGTTTTTTTAGCAAAATGTCGACACCACGGGCGCAAATTGAGAATAAAGAGCCTAAGGGCGAACACTATTTGTTAGAGGTTGATAATCGTGTGGTCGTTCCAGTTGGTAAAAAAGTACGCGTTGTGATAACCGCGAATGATGTGATTCATGCTTGGTCGGTGCCAGCGTTGGGTGTTAAGCAGGATGCGATCCCAGGCTTTATTCGCGATACGTGGTTTACGGCAGATAAAGTTGGAATCTATCGCGGGATGTGCTCTGAGCTGTGTGGTAAGGATCACGGATTTATGCCGATCGTGGTAGAAGTCATGGAAGCAGATGATTATGCACAGTGGGTGGCAGCTCAATTAAGCGCATCTGCAGTCAAGACATCAATGCATGTAGAAAATAAGTAAAAGGAGATAACTATGGCAGCAGTACACGGTGACACACATGGTCACGGACATGATGATCATCATCCCAGTGGGATAATGCGTTGGGTTACAACGACCAATCACAAAGATATTGGTACGATGTATCTTTGGTTCAGTTTTACGATGTTTTTGGTGGGTGGTTTTTTGGCTATGGGTATTCGGGCTGAATTATATCAGCCGGGTATTCAGATACTAGAACCTGAGTTATTTAATCAATTTACTACGTTGCATGGCCTAATCATGGTGTTCGGTGCCATTATGCCTGCCTTTGTGGGGTTTGCTAATTGGCAAGTGCCATTAATGATTGGTGCACCCGATATGGCTTTTGCGCGGATGAATAACTGGAGCTTCTGGTTATTGCCGGTGGCAGCTACTTTGCTGGTTGGATCATTTTTTGTGCCAGGCGGTGCCGCAGCGGGGGGGTGGACATTTTATCCGCCACTTTCGACACAGGGTGGCTTAGGCGTTGACATGATGATTTTTGCAGTTCATATTTTAGGTGCTTCCTCAATTATGGGCTCAATTAATATCATCACAACCATCTTAAATATGCGTGCGCCTGGCATGACGCTGATGAAGATGCCTATGTTTGTATGGACATGGCTGATTACTGCCTATTTACTGGTTCTGGTTATGCCTGTTCTGGCTGGTGTAGTAACTATGCTACTCACTGATCGCCATTTTGGAACAAGTTTCTTTAATGCCGCCGGTGGTGGAGATCCAGTTTTGTTTCAGCATATTTTCTGGTTCTTTGGGCACCCAGAGGTTTACATTATGATTTTGCCTGCATTTGGCATTGTTTCTGAGATAATTCCAACTTTCTCACGTAAACCATTATTCGGTTATTCATCAATGGTATATGCAACTGCATCAATCGCAATTTTATCTTGCGTTGTGTGGGCACATCATATGTTCACTGCAGGCATGCCAGCAGTCGGTCAATTGTTCTTCATGTATGCAACGATGCTGATTGCAGTTCCAACCGCGGTAAAAGTCTTTAACTGGACGGCGACCATGTGGCGTGGTTCGATGACATTTGAAACACCGATGCTATTTTCAGTCGGCTTTATCTTCCTGTTTGTGATTGGCGGATTTAGCGGTGTGATTTGTGCGATTGTTCCAATTGATATACAAGTACAAGACACCTATTATGTGATTGCACATTTCCATTATGTTTTAGTATCAGGTGCATTGTTTGCACTTTTTGCTGGCGCTTATTACTGGATACCGAAATGGACCGGTCGTATGTACAATGAAACGTTAGGTAAGTGGCACTTCTGGTTGTCCATGTTCTTCTTTAACTTAACTTTCTTTGTTCAGCATTTCTTGGGCTTGGCAGGTATGCCACGAAGAGTTCCAGATTATAATTTGCAATTTGCTGATTTTAATATGATTTCTAGCCTTGGTGCATTTGGGTTTGGACTGACGCAACTGCTTTTCCTTTACATTATGATTAATTGTATCCGCAGTGGAGAAAAAGCACCGCAGTTGCCATGGGAAGGTGCGAAAACACTGGAATGGACGCATTTGCCAACACCTGCGCCATACCATAGTTTTGAGAAGCCACCTGTTGTTAATTAAGGCAGTGAAAACGTATGTCACAAGACTCAGAATTAAAACGTAAGAAGCTTAAAACAGGAATAATTCTGTTAATTATGGTGCTCGCCATTTATTTAGTGGTTATTTTCAAACAATGGTAACTAGTAAGTCAAAAGCTAATGTATTAATGTTGAAAAAATTATTAATTTTCACGTTAGTTATGTTTGTTTTTGGTTATGCTTTGGTGCCGTTTTATGAAAAATTTTGCGAAGTAACCGGAATTAACAATCTGTTACAGGCTGACGTACGGGTGAAGGATAACTGGGTGGACGAAGAGCGCTGGATAACAGTTCAGTTTGATGCCAATACAAGAGGATTACCCTGGCAATTTAAACCACTGCAAACTAGCGCTCGCATTCACCCAGGTGAGCCAGTTAACGTGATGTACGAAATTACAAATGATTCAGATCGAGAGATTAATGGGCAAGCGATACCTAGTTATAGCCCACGTTTTCTGGATAAGCATCTGAAAAAATTCGAGTGTTTTTGTTTTACAAAACAGGTTCTTAAGCCAAATGAAACCAGGCAGATGCCAGTGCAATTCGTGATTGAGCCAAACTTGCCTGCAGATATAGATACAGTGACTATTTCATATACTTTTTTTGAATTACCCGGTAGCTGAAGTGAGTCATAGTTATAAGGAAACTAAAGGGATGGATAAAGCTGCTGAAAAAGAAGTTAACGTAAGTATTTGGCAAATTGCTAAGGCAGTATTTGCGGCCTTTATTGGAATCCGTAAAAAGAGTGATCTTGAAAATGATGCGGCAATATTGAAACCAATTCATGTCGTTGTAGGTGGAATTATTGGGGGATTGCTTTTTGTGCTGGGTGTGGTGTTGCTGGTGAAATTGGTTCTTAGTTAGAAATTGAATAAATCATAAAGTTGGAGGAGATAAGAATGAGTCAAGAGTCTGGACACTATTATGTCCCAGCGCCGTCGATGTATCCGATCATTGGATCGACTGCGGTATTGTTTTTGGGATCAGGTGCGGCCCTAACCATGAATAAAATTGAGCTTGGTTACGGTTTGTTAGGAATTGGTTTTGCTATCCTGATTTATATGTTATTTGGATGGTTCGGTACTGTCGCCAGGGAAAGTGAAGGTGGACGATATAATCAACAAGTCGATAAATCATTTCGGTGGGGAATGAGCTGGTTTATCTTGACAGAAGTGATGTTTTTTTGTGCATTCTTTGGTGCCCTATGGTACATGCGAAATTTGTCCATACCATGGTTGGAGGCTGAAAGCTCTGCGCTAGGAAATGAATTCTGGACTACTTATGATGGTGCATGGCCAACCTCCGGCCCTGGCGAACATGAAGCCTTTACACCGATGGGTGCATGGGGATTGCCTGCTTTCAATACATTGTTACTTTTAACCTCAGGTGTTACATGTACGATAGCGCATTGGAGATTGAAAGAAAATAGACGAGACGGGTTAAAACTGTGGTTGTTGGCGACGATAGCTTTAGGCGCTTTATTTATTGGTTGCCAAGCTTATGAATACGTGCACGCTTATAATGATCTTAACCTGAAGATGACTAGCGGTGCATACGGTTCTACATTCTTTATGCTGACAGGTTTTCATGGTTTCCATGTGACCATCGGTACAATCATGTTGATCGTGATTTATTTTCGTAGTGCCGCAGGGCATTTTACACCGGAGAATCATTTTGGATTCGAAGGCGTGGCATGGTACTGGCACTTTGTTGACGTGGTTTGGTTGGGGTTGTTTATATTTGTTTACCTGATGTAAGTAGCCGACACTGACGAATCAAGATTCCAGCTTTACGAAACTTAGGAAATATATAAATTTATCGCCCAAGTTGCCAGCGAAGCTGGGATCAACTTAATGTTCAAGTGAATTCTTAAGAAGGTTTGCCCTGATTCCATAAACTGATTCGTTGCAAGAACCTAATAAGACAAAGCAGTACATCTCAAGTACTTAAGTAGATAAAAATGATTGTAATGGGATACCGCTTTAAACCAAAATTATGGTCAATTGTATTGACTATTTTGTTTGTAATAATTTTTGTCGAGTTAGGTAAGTGGCAACTGTCTCGAGCTGATGAGAAAAGTGCGCAGCATGAGCAACTAGAAAAGTATGCGATGCAACCCGCAGTTACTTTGCCGGGAAGTTCAGTGAAATTAGCTGATTATCACTATCGTGATGTTGAAATACGCGGTGAATATCTCGCAGATCATACGATATTTCTGGACAATAAAACCTATCAGGGGCGTGCTGGGTATCACGTTCTTAGCCCTTTGAGAATCAAAAATAGTTTGTTGCATGTGGTTATCAATAGAGGTTGGATAGCAACTGGGAATGACAGATCCGTTTTGCCTCTGATTACAACAGATCTGGGAGAAGTCATAATTACCGGCACGGTGGTGTCACCAGAGATAAGAACATTTGAAATTTCTGGTGCAATAGAGGTAGGGCCAGTCTGGGGCAGATTTAGCTTGGATAGATACCAAGAAATAACGGGCTTGAGAATGCAGCCCATTATGATCTTACAGAAAGATGCAATTGAAGACGGATTGATACGCGCCTGGGATAAGCCAAACTCCGGTGCATCGAAAAATATTGGCTATGCAGTACAATGGTTTTCATTAGCAATTACAACGATAGTTATTTTTATAGTATTGAATGTCAAACGTACAACTTCAGAAGTCAAATAGGCGTAAGTTCTTATTATTGCTGGCTTTAATGTCTGCTCCGGTAATTGTGTCATATGTCTTGTATTTTACGGAATATAGACCAAAAAGCACACACTATGGCGATTTAATACCTATTGTCAAAGTCACAGGAATAGGCGTCAATCAGAATGATAATACGATACTTCGCATGAAAGATCTTCATGGTAAATGGACTTTGGTAATGGTGGATTCTGGACAATGTGACGAGGCTTGCATTAAAAAACTTTATTTCATGCGTCAAGTGCGCTTAGTACAAGGTAAGGAAAAGCATAGAATTGAGCGGCTCTGGTTAATTAATGACGACGTTAGACCAGACGATGAATTGATTAAGCAATATGAAGGCACTTACTTTGTCAGTGCAAAAGATAGCGAAATACTTGGGTATATCGAGACTCAAGAAACGCAAACAAAGCATATCTATTTAATTGATCCAATTGGAAATTTAATGATGCGTTTTCCTGAGGATGTGGATGGCACTAAAATGGGACACGATTTGAAGCGATTGCTTCACGTTTCACAAATAGAACACTGAACACACCTAATGTTTCATGCGTTAGGTTGATGCTACAAAACAACGAAAATATTTTGAGAATAAACATAGGAGATAATGACATGGCTACTAGTATAGCTTGGCATGAAACGGCTTCGCGAATTAATCAATTTTATCGATTGACAAAACCACGCGTTGTATCGTTGATTGTTTTCACAGCGGTAATCGGAATGTTCTTAGCTGTTCCAGGCGCTGTACCAATCGATATCTTGTTATTAGCTACTCTAGGCATAGCATTAGTGGCAGGTGCCGCCGCTGCTTTGAACTGTCTTGTAGAGCAAAAAATGGATGCCGTAATGGCACGTACTAAAGGTAGACCCTTGCCACAAGGTAAAGTCAGCGTTCCCGAAACTTTGTTCTTTCTGTTGTTGGTTGGAGGATTAGGACTTTTCATTCTGTATTACTGGGTTAATGCGCTCACAATGTGGCTAACATTGGCGACATTTGTGGGATATGCCATTATTTATACGGTGATCCTGAAACCATTAACACCACAAAATATAGTTATTGGTGGCGCATCAGGCGCAATGCCTCCGGTATTGGGATGGGCGGCAGTAACCGGAGAAGTTACCAGTGATGCGCTGTTGTTATTTCTAATTATTTTTGCTTGGACACCACCGCATTTTTGGGCGCTTGCACTTTACAGAAAAAAAGAATACGCCTCAATTGGCATGCCTATGTTGCCAGTTACCCACGGTGATCAATTTACAAAATTGCATGTAGTGCTTTACACCATTATCCTGTGTTTGGTAACTACGTTGCCTTATATCACGCAAATGAGTGGCTTGATTTATTTAGTCAGTTCTATTCTGCTCAATGGTGTTTTCATGTACTACGCGATAGAAATTTATCGTAACTACAGTGATCAGTTGGCGCGAGATGCATTCCGTTATTCGATCCTTTATCTGGCCCTACTGTTTGTCGCGTTATTGGTAGATCACTACTTCTTTTTCTAGATTAATGTAATAAAGAAACTGATGCTGCGTTTGCAATACTTGCTGGGGAAATTGGAATAATCCAGGTATTGCAAGCGCAGAAATAAAAAAACGAAGTTTAAGTCTTAGCCGGGAATAACTTTCCCGGATTCAAAATATTGTTTGGGTCGAATAGCTGCTTAATATTTTTCATTAAATCCAGCGTTACATGATTGATCTCTTTCGATACAAAAGCTCGCTTCTCGCTGCCGATACCATGTTCGCCCGATAGTGTGCCGCGCAGCTTAATCACTAAATCAAATATTTCATCCAGGCAGCGCTCAGCACGAGCTACTTCTTCTGCATCGTCAGGATTGATTAACAGATTGACATGAATGTTTCCATTGCCTGCATGGCCAAAATTGACATTATGTAATTGATACTGATTGCTAAGTTTTGTCAGGCCTGCTAAAAATTGCGGCAAGGTGTTTACTGGCACCACCACATCTTCGTTAATTTTCTTCGGGGCAATTTCCTTCAACAATGGTGATAATGCTTTTCGTGCTTGCCATAGTGCTGTCGTATCGTTTGCTTGCAGTGCGCGAATTAATCCATCGCTGCGACATGCCTCAAGGATGTCGGCAATTGAAGTGGTAATGTCTCCGCCAAAGCCATCGACCTCGATCATCAGCATGGCATGGGTATTCATTGGTAACATATCCGGATAGCGGCCACGAATAAGATTGAGCGATCCAGCATCAAGAAATTCAAGTGCACTTGGCAGTTGCGGAAGCGCCATAATATTGACAATGGCTTGAGTACAACTTGAGAGATCGTTAAAATGCGCTGTAATACCAGCTACAGTGCTGGGAAGCGCTGCAAGTTTGAGTGTAGCCTCGGTAATGACGGCCAGCGTTCCTTCGGAACCAATCAATAGTCGGGTCAAATCATAGCCGACCACGCCTTTGGTAGTGTAACAGCCGGTTGTAATCAAATCTCCTGCACCGGTCACGGCCTTCAAGCCTAAAACATGCTCACGTGTGGTGCCATATTTTACGGCATGCGGTCCACCGGCGCTGGTGGCAATATTGCCGCCAATACTCGAAAATTGAGCGCTTGAAGGGTCTGGTGGCCAGAAAAAACCATGCGGTTTGGCGGCATCTTGCACGGTTTGATTCAACACGCCGGGTTCAGCCACGATTACTCGATTGGCGGGATCAATCGAGATGATGTTCAGCATGCGTTCCAGCGATAAGGCGATACCACCAAACTCTGGTAAGCTGCCACCTGCTGTACCGGTACCGCGGCCACGGGGAATCAACGGGACATGATACTGATTGCACAAGGATACAATTTGGCACACTTCTTCCGTGGTTAAGGGAAATAGCACAGCGTGCGGCGGAAAGATCTTGCGACTATTATCATAGGCATAAGAATAGCAATCCACCGGATCGGTATAGAGGCGATCGGATGGAAACGCACGTTGTAGCTCGGCGATCAAGTTAGCGGGCAACATGGAAAAAAACTAACCTGTAAGCATTAATTAAGATATTCGAATGCTTTAACAACTTTGCGTACACCAGAAGTAGAGCTGGCAATCTGGGCGGCGTTATCACCTTCTTCGCGCGTCACCATTCCGAGCAAGTACACGACGCCATTTTCAGTAACAATTTTGACGTGATTGATCTGGAACTTACGTTGAGCCAGGAAACGCGCTTTCACTTTGGATGTCAGTAGTGTGTCATGACTGCGGGATGACAATGTAGTATTTCCGGCAATGGCAATTTCATTGTGGATGCGACGCACGTTATCGACACCCATGACCAGTCTTTCAATATTCGTCTTGATGGCTTCGGTAGGTGCCTCTCCGGTTAACAGCACGATCCGGTTATAGCTGGTCACATTGATATGGACATTATTGCCAAATTGTTGATAGATGCGCCGTGAAGCTTTGAGCTCGATACCTTCATCCTCAATAAAAATACCGCTGGTTCTACGATCTTCAGAGATATACGAATTCGATCCTGAAGCAGTGCTTACCGAATACAAAGGACAGCCGGTTAATAAAGGAAAGCATAGTAAAAGTGGCAGCCACTGCCAATTGAAATATTTCATTTGATATAACTCCACAGAATTCAGATTTTCAACTCTGATAATACAGTAAAATAGCCTGATGACGAACAATCCGTTAGCCAAAGCGGGGGTTAACAAACAACATGAGTACAAAAGAATCGCAGCAAACAATCAACCAAACTAAAGTGACCACAGGTAACGGAGAAACCTCATCAGCGGTACTTGGTGTTGCAGTGGGTGAGGATCGTTATTTGATATCGATGGCAGAGGTCAGTGAAGTTATACCGATACCAAAATTGGCACATGTTCCGCTGACGCAACCCTGGTTTCTGGGTGTGGCTAATGTGCGCGGCAATCTATATGGAGTTACCGATTTGGGCGTGTATCTGGGAAAAGACTCCAGTCCGTACAATCAAAAATCGCGAATATTATTGGCGTCGCCCGGTGATAAGCTGCATGGCGGATTTATCGTGAACAGCATGCTGGGAATCAGAAGCTTATCTGAATTTACCTCTACTAGAACTGCCAAGAAGAAACTGCCCAAAGGCATTATCAAACAGTACAAAGATACGGAAGGCCGTTTATGGCTGGAATTGAGCTTATTTGCGTTGATCCGTGAAGAGAAATTTTTGCACATCGCTCGTGAGTGATTGCTGTCTGGCATAGTGGCACTATGTTGGTATTTAAAATTATTTGAATAGAGATGCAAAGAATCATGACGATTTCCCAATCATCTGCAAAAAATAAAGCTAAAATTCTGGCCGAAGCGTTGCCGTATATCCAGCGTTTTCATGGCAAAACCATCGTGATTAAATACGGTGGCAATGCGATGGTGGAAGAGAATCTTAAACACGGATTTGCGCGTGACGTCGTGCTGTTGAAACTGGTGGGTATGAATCCGGTGATCGTGCATGGCGGAGGCCCGCAAATTAATGACATGCTCAAGCGCGTTGGCAAGCAGGGCGAGTTTATTCAGGGCATGCGCGTAACCGACGACGAAACCATGAATGTGGTTGAAATGGTACTGGGCGGATCAGTCAACAAGGACATCGTGAATCTGATCAATCGTCACGGCGGTAAAGCCGTCGGTTTGACGGGCAAAGACGGCGCTTTCATCCGCGCCAAAAAAATGCTCATGGCAGATCGCGAAACCGCAGGCAAATGGATTAACATCGGGCAGGTCGGCGAGATTGAATCGATTGATCCGACGCTCATCGCGCTACTCGACACGCAGGATTTTATTCCGGTTATCGCGCCGATTGGTGTAGGTTCTGAAGGCGAGTCATACAACATCAATGCCGATATGGTCGCAGGCAAATTGGCGGAAATTCTCAGAGCTGAAAAACTGATTCTGTTATCCAACATACCCGGCGTGCTGGATAAGGATGGCAACCTGCTGACAGGCCTGACAGCGCGGCGGGTGGATGAATTATTCGCTGATGGCACCATTTCAGGCGGCATGCTGCCGAAAATTGGATCGGCGCTGGATGCCGTCAAGAAAGGTGTTAAATCCTGCCATATCATTGACGGGCGCGTGGAACATGCGCTTTTGTTGGAAATTCTGACCGATCAGGGCGTCGGCACTTTGATCAAAGAAAATCAGGAAGAATTTACTTAAGGACACCTCTAAAAATCCACATTTCGTCACAAAACGTTGTTGTTCATAAAAAATGTTTCCTTACATATCAATTATATGCTGCGTCAATATTTTTTGTTCTCGCCTCATTTTGTTTAAAACTCTGAATTTTTAAAAGTGCTCTTAACTGTCATTTCGAGTCGCGCGAGAAATCAGCCAAGTTTCCTTACTTTGTTCGGAAAAACAGACTTGCGCTAATGGGGTTTTCTGCAAGCGCAAAACACATCAGTACCTACCAGCGCTTGCCTAAAGCGGTCAAGATTCCCCGCAGAATCTGCACTTCCTCCTTTTCCAACCGTGCGCGGCCAAACAAGCGGCGAATGCGCTGCATCAATAGCCTGGGTTTTTGCGGATCGAGGAAATCACTGGCAATCATTGCTTGCTCTAAGTGCGCATACAATAATTCCAGCTCATTGAAATTAGCCGGTGATCCAAGCGGGGGAATAGGCTCCTCATGTTCAATCAGCGCCATGCGCAACTCATACGCCATCACTTGCACAGCACTGGCCAGATTCAAAGAAGAAAATTCTGGATTGGCGGGAATGTGGATGATCATTTGACATTTACTCACCTCCGCCGTAGTCAGGCCGGAAGTTTCCGCGCCGAATAGTAAAGCCACCGGCTGCTGCCGTGCATAGCGCAATAATTCCCGCGCGCCCTGTCGCGCATTGAAAATATCATGCGATAGACCACGTGGCCGAGCAGTAATTGCGGCACTCAGCACGGTGCTTTCCAGCGCCTCATCCAGTTCAGTGCAGACCTTTATTTTCGCCAGAATATCGCGTGCACTGACCGCACGGTCATCGGCTGCTTTATCCGGGAAAAGCCGGGGATTAATTAGATAAAGCGAGCTCAACCCCATTGTTTTCATTGCTCGAGCCGCCGCACCAATGTTGCCGGGATGGCTGGTTTGGCTGAGGATGATGCGAACATTATCAAGCGGAAAGGCTGTATTCATGTGGGTGGATTTAATCTCTTCCGGGTTTAATTCCCCGCCCCTTGGGGCGAAAGCTGGTTGAAAACCAGCGGATTGAAGAGCGAAATTAATACCCCGCTGCTTGCGGCGGGGTGCTTTATTTCAGACGAGCACGAAAGGCGTAAGGCTTCAATAATCAATTAGTGCATTAGTGCTTCAATCAGCCTGATTCTAACAGAATAAACCAAACAATGAGGTAATGCGAGAAGAGATCAAAATCACGAATTGTAGATTATGAAACAAAAAATATGTAGAACATCGATAATATTCTCAATTTGAGGCCTTTTCTCGTGTTTCTTCCCAGTCTCACATGGTCTTATAAGAGCTGAAATTAATCTGTGTGGTTGCCCTCTGCATCGGCAGATATAAGCAACCCGCCGAAGCGGGTAAGGGGCGTGTTTATTTTTGAGGAAATGGCCGGTCCGGATCTCTTTCAGGAGGGGTTTTCTCGGGAGGAGTTGGCTGTGGCGGAATTTCTGGCGAAGGATCATATTCTGGGGGGATTATTTCCGGGGGCTGTTCTTGCGGCGGTATAATTTCCGGGGGTGTTGGCGTGGGTGGCGTAGTTTCTGCGAAGTTAATTACATACATAATAGTTTTCCAATAATTTGAAAGAAATCTATTATCTTAATTTTAAACATTCAGGTCTGTGCGTTTATTCACCAATGAGGGTGATATGAATAATAATCCGGAGGCCGCGAGGAGATGAATAATTGCAATCTACTTTGTGGGCTGTCGTACAGACTCATTTGCGTATTTAATGCACAATCTGCTTAGAACTAGCTATTTTCCATATAATTTAGTTAGTTCTCCCTGTTATCTTTGTGAGTCCTTTAAAGCATTGATGGCAGGGTAACCAATACTTGTCTATTAACCGATGCATTTAGTACCATTAAATGCGTTGTTTTTTTGCGCGACTTTATCTCACGCACGAAGTTGTATTATCTAAATGGTTTCGTATGCTCTTTATTTGATATTACATTATCTCTCAGTATTGAGAATTAATAATGTAGGTATGAATATACCGGTCTATTTCAGAGTCTGTAAGAAACATTCTTGCCTATGAGGAGCAAATTCTATAAAGGCCAAAGGATCAGAGGCGTTTTTAGACTTTACTATCCAACCCATTCTCGGCTAGTTCCGCCGCGCGTAGAATGGCTTTGGCTTTATTCTGTGTTTCTATCCATTCGTTTTGAGGGATTGAATCAGCGACGATTCCCGCGCCTGCTTGCACGTGTAGTTGGCCATCCTTGATCACGGCGGTGCGAATCGCAATGGCGAGATCCATATCGCCGTTAAATCCAAGATAGCCAACTGCTCCGGCGTACACGCCGCGTTTGGAGATTTCCAGTTCGTCAATGATTTCCATCGCGCGCACTTTGGGTGCGCCACTTACAGTGCCGGCTGGGAATGTGGCGCGCAGCACGTCAATCGCGCTGAGTTCCGGCTTTAGTTTGCCATCCACATTGGATACGATGTGCATGACATGTGAATAATTTTCAATTTGCATTTTTTCTGTGACTTTGACGGTTCCGGTTTGCGCTACGCGGCCAATGTCATTGCGACCCAGATCCATCAGCATGACATGTTCAGCTATTTCTTTTGGATCGGCGAGCAAATCGGTTGCCAATGCGGCATCCTCCTGAGGGGTTTTGCCACGAGGGCGGGTGCCGGCAATCGGGCGCACAGTGACCGTGTCGCCTTCCAGGCGCACCAATATTTCAGGCGACGCGCCGACTACATGAAAATCATCAAAATGGTAGAAGAACATGTAGGGAGAAGGGTTGAGGCTGCGCAGCGCGCGATAGAGCGCCAGTGGTGATGCGCTATAGGGTTTGCTGGTGCGTTGCGATAACACCACTTGCATGATATCGCCATCATAAATATAGCGCTTGGCACGCTCGACAGCGGCTTTGAACGCTGCTTCAGGAAATTCTGAAACAGCAGCGCCGGAGGCAACGGCTTGTTCGGTGGGAATCGTTGTCGGCTGACGCAGTTTTGCCAGCAGCGTCTTGAGTCGCTGACGCCCGGTTTGATAAGCGTTTTCCTGCGTCGGATTGGCGTAAACAATCAGATAGAGTTTTCCTGAGAGGTTGTCGACCACGGCCAGTTCTTCCGACAGTAACAGCAAAATATCCGGTGTATTTAAGCTATCCGGCTTGGTGTGGCCTTTCAGTTTGTGCTCGATGTAGCGCACCGTATCGTATGAGAAGTAGCCAGCCAGACCGCCACAAAAGCGCGAATTACCGGCAGGGCATGGAGCGGCTTTAAATTGCCCCAGATAGGATTCGACATAAGCCAGAGTGTCGCTAACCGTGACTGTTTCTACTGCGTCGTGATTTATTATTGTGATCGTGTCTTCGTGCACCACCATGCGCGTTGTTGCCGGGAGCCCAATAATCGAAAACCGGCCAAAACGCTCGCCACCCTGTACCGATTCTAATAAATAGGAATAGGGTTGGTTGGCTAGTTTTAGGTAAATCGATAAAGGGGTATCAAGATCCGCATAAGTTTCCAGAACTATAGGAATACGATTGTAGCCCTGCTGCGCGAGCTGATTGAATTCGGCTTCGGTCATCGAGGTTTCTAAGCGACTCTTTTAACCAGTTTTGATGCATCCAGCAGCGTATCAACGATCGCATCGCAATCCAGTTCGTACACATCGCGCCCCTCATTGTAACCATAGGGTACACAGAATACATGGCAACCGGCTGCTCGGGCGGCGATCGCATCATTCAACGAGTCGCCGATCAGCAACACTTCATGCGGTTGCGCATCGAAGTGCTTGCAAATATGTATGAGCGGCATGGGGTCCGGCTTTTTCCTGGGGAGGCTATCGCCTGACAGAACGATTTCAAATTTTTCAAATAGTCCTGTCGCATGTAGCAGTGGTATGGTGAATGCTTCAGCTTTGTTGGTGATGCAGGCCAATTTATAGCCCGCTTGCTGCAAAGCTTGTATACCCTCAACAACGCCAGGATAGGGACGCGTATTTACACTCAAATTCTTAGCGTAATGCTGTTCGTAAATCGGCAATGCTTTGGCAAACAAAGCAGAATCGGGCTCTGCATCCAGTTGCCCGGTTAATGTGCGTTTGACCAATTTTTGTATGCCTTTCCCGATATAGGAGCGAATCGTTGCTGTCGATTGTTCTGGCATGCCCAGATCACTCAACATCAGGTTTGCGGATAAGGCAAGGTCTTCAGCGGTATCGAGCAATGTGCCGTCCAGATCAATCATGATGACCTTGATCGCTATTGGGGATGTTATTTTTTTAGCCGAAGCTGTGTTGCCAGAAGAGATATGATTCATTGGAATGGTGGAAAGCGATTTTTTCGTAAAGTTGTGGTTGATTAAGCTTTGGCTAACTCAGCCCGGAATGCAGCAACGATGCTGTCATAACGATGTGGGTCGGCATCATTGCTAGCCTGATAAATCGCAGAACCAGCGACGAAAGTATCGGCACCGGCACGAGCGATTTCGGCAATGTTGTCTACTTTTACGCCACCATCAATTTCCAACATTATGTCTTTGCCGCTTGCATCGATAAGCTTTCTGACGGCACGTAGTTTGTTCAGTGCTTCAGGAATGAATTTCTGTCCACCAAACCCTGGATTGACTGACATGATCAAAATCAGATCCAGTTTGTCGAGCACGTGATCCAAGTAATGCAATGGTGTGGCCGGATTAAACACTAATCCTGCTTTGCAACCTTGTTCTTTAATTAGTCCGATGGTGCGATCGATGTGATTTGAGGCTTCCGGATGAAATGAAATGATATTGGCGCCAGCCTTGGCAAAATCAGGAATAATGCGGTCTACAGGTTGTACCATCAGATGCACGTCGATAATTGCATCAGTGACTGGGCGAAGAGCTTCGCAAACCAAGGGGCCAATAGTCAGATTGGGGACATAATGATTATCCATTACATCAAAATGAATAATATCTGCGCCTGAATCAATCACATCAGTGACTTCTTGACCCAATTTGGCGAAATTAGCAGAAAGAATGCTGGGTGCTAGACGGTGCATGGAAAAACCTCTCAATATTCAAATCCGTTATTTTAACCGCAAATGACAGGCTGCGCGTAAAAGAGTGATTGTTATTGGATAATATTTCCGATAATCACACAGCTGTTTCTTGGTAAACTACTGTTGAAAACGTAAAACAGTTTGGAATAAAAAGATGATCGAAGAGAAGAAGTATGAAATTGATATCAATGTTCGTACCATGTATTTGCCCGATCAATCGGATGAAGAATCGGATCGGCATGTGTTTGCTTATACTATTACCATTGCGAATAAGGGGACAGTGGCAACTCAGCTTATCAGCAGGCATTGGATTATCGATAACGGTGATGGAACAACTCAGGAAGTGCGCGGGTTGGGCGTTGTGGGCGAACAGCCGTTGCTCAAGCCGGGCGATAGCTTTGAATATACCAGTGGAACGGTGATTTCTACTTCAGTTGGATCGATGAAAGGAAGCTACCAGATGGCGGCTGAAGATGGTTTTCATTTTGATGTGGCCGTGCCGGAGTTTATCCTGAGCGTTCCCAGAACGCTGCATTAGTGTGGCTTTTTTTCAGCGTTATGTGTGATGCTATAAGTTTCCGCTATTCCGATGACAGGTAAGCTCTATCTGGTTCCAGCGCCAATCAGCGAAGCCGATATTGCTTGGGTGTTGCCAGCGGCGGTGCAACAATGTGTTGCTGAAATTTCTCATTTTATTGTTGAGCACCCTAAGACGGCGAGGCAATTTCTGAAACAGTTGCATTGCAAATGCCCTCTGCAGGAATTAAATATGCAGACCCTGAATGAACATACACAGGCAAAAGATTTGTTGTCTTTGCTGGATCCAATTTTGGCTGGACATGATGTGGGCTTGTTGTCCGAAGCGGGTTGCCCGGCGGTGGCGGATCCTGGGGCCGGACTCGTCAGGCTGGCACATCAAAAAAATATTCCCGTGGTGCCTTTGGTCGGGCCGTCATCCATATTACTGGCACTGATGGCATCAGGCTTAAACGGGCAACAATTTGCCTTTCATGGTTATTTGCCGGTTGAGAACACAGCCAGAGCGAGTAAAATAAGAGAGTTGGAAAAAATATCGATCAATCTGAAGCAAACGCAGATTTTCATTGAAACTCCTTATCGTAACCAGAAATTGCTCGAACAAATCATCAAAGTATGCAATGACAGCACCGACTTGTGCATTGCAACCGATCTGACATTTGACCGTGAGATGATTGCAACCAAATCGATCAAAGAATGGAGACATTCTTTACCCGATATCAATAAAATACCGTCGATTTTTTTATTGCAGGGATGACTGATTTCAGTGTGGGTGTTACCTGGTAATCTGAGTGATTATTGATCAGGATACTTTTTTTGAATGAATTCTATTTTGTAGCCGTCGGGATCTTCGATAAATGCAATGACCGTCGTGCCATGTTTCATCGGACCAGCCTCACGGGTTACTTTGCCCCCCATTTTTTTTGTGTTTTCGCAGGCTTGATAAGCATCCTCAACCTCGATGGCAATATGACCAAAACCTTCGCCTAGGTTGTAAGAAGGTGTATCCCAATTGTGCGTCAGTTCCAGTACGGTGCCATTAGCTTCATCCTGGTAGCCTACAAAAGCGAGGGTGAATTTTCCATCCGGGTAATCTTTGCGGCGGAGTAATTTCATCCCTAAAACTTGCGTATAAAAAGCCAGTGATTGCTCAAGATTTCCGACCCGCAACATCGTATGTAGGATACGCATTTAAATTTTTACCATTTCAAAATCTTCTTTACGTGCACCGCATTCCGGGCAGGTCCAATTGATTGGCACATCTTCCCAGCGCGTACCCGGTTCAATGCCTTCATCTGGAGAGCCCAAGGCTTCATCATAGATGTAGCCGCAAATTAAACACATATAACGATTATATTGACCATTCTCTTCGGTAGGCATGATAGATAGCAGTGTCCTTTTAGGTTAAAATAATATTTTACGGTATTAATGCATGTTACAGCCACCCCCAATCGTACTTTCTTTTGCAGCCAATGACCCTAGTGGCGGAGCAGGTCTGCAGGCGGATATGTTGACTATTGCCAGTTTGGGTTGTCATCCATTGTCCGTCATGACGGCTATAACTGTCCAGGATACAGCAGGCGTAGATGAAGTAATGCCGCTGGATTCCGAATGGGTTGTAGACCAAGCGCGAGCCGTGTTGGAAGACATGCCGGTTCACGCGTTTAAGATCGGTTTGCTGGGCAGCGTTGAAATTATTGCTGCTATTGCGGAGGTCATTTCTGATTATCCCCATATCCCTTTAGTGATGGATCCCATATTGACTTCTGGACGCGGGGATGAACTCGCTAACGAAGAAATGATTGATGCGATGCGTGATTTATTGCTGCCGCAGGTTACGATATTAACGCCCAATAGTTTGGAAGCAAGACATCTAGCGCAGCAGGATAGTGACGGTAATGAAGGCAGATTGGATTTAAATGTTTGTGCGCATCGATTGTTGGATATGGGATGTGGGTATGTATTGATAACCGGCACGCACGAGAATACAACGAAAGTGACGAATACCTTGTTTGACGTTGATGGCATTGTGCGATCAGATCAGTGGGATCGGCTTGAACATACTTATCATGGTTCGGGTTGTACGCTGGCATCGGCGATCGCTGCATCGTTAGCCAATGGATTATCCATTAGTGAGAGTGTCATAGAAGCGCAGGATTACACCTGGCACGCACTGCAAGCCGGGTTCCGTCCCGGTATGGGGCAATATATTCCCAACCGGCTTTTCTGGGTTAAAGATATTGCAGGTAGTGAAGACGAAAATGTCGGTACGGTCGTTGAGAAGCCAGAGGATTAGAGGGTTGTATGTGATAACTCCAGATTCTGAGGATACCAATGATCTGTTGAGTAAGACGCAACAAGCTCTGGTGGGTGGGGCGCGGTGTATTCAATATCGCAATAAATCAGCAAATAACGTTTTACGTAAGCAGCAAGCCAGATTATTGCTGCAGTTGTGCAGCGAGTATGAAATTCCTCTAATTATCAACGATCATATTGATCTTGCAATAGAGATTGATGCGGACGGGGTGCATGTGGGGCGGGACGATACATCAGTATGTGATGCGAAAAAGCTGTTGAAGCAAGGAAAAATTGTTGGAGCATCATGTTATAACAATCTGAATCTGGCACTTGAGGCAGAAAAACAAGGCGCTGATTATGTCGCTTTTGGCGCTCTTTTTCCTTCAGTGACCAAACCGGATGCGACACCGGTTTCGATGAGTCTGATCAATCAAGCAAGGCAAACGATAACAACGTCAATGGTCGGAATTGGCGGCATCCAGCTGACCAATGCTGCAATGGTGATTGATAGCGGTTGTGATGTCATTGCCGTTTGCAGCGATTTGTATCAGGCTAGAAATATTAAGCTTAGAGCAGCGCAATATACGCAATTATTTGCACAAAATCTGTAATACATTTTAATCCGGGTTATCTTTATCAATTCTTTCTATGAGTAACTAAATGACTTCACGTAATCATCAATTATTTGAACTATCTCAGCAATATATTCCCGGCGGCGTTAATTCTCCGGTTCGTGCGTTTAAATCGGTGGGTGGTGAACCGGTTTTTTTTCAGCGTGGCGAAGGTGCCTATTTCTGGGATGCGGACGGTAAATCGTACATTGATTATGTCGGCTCATGGGGGCCTTTGATTCTGGGTCATGCGCATCCGGAAGTCGTTAAGGCGGTTCAGACTGCGGCCCAGAATGGCTTAACTTTTGGCGCGCCTACTGAAGCAGAGCTGGAAATCGCACAGTTGATTTGTCAATTGGTTCCATCCATTGAGCAGGTGCGATTAGTGAGCTCCGGCACCGAAGCAGGCATGAGCGTCATTCGCCTGGCGCGGGGATTTACTGGTAGAAGTAAAATCATTAAATTTGAAGGTTGCTACCATGGTCACGATGATTCCTTGTTAGTTAAGGCGGGATCGGGCGCGCTCACCTTCGGTAATCCTAGTTCTGCCGGGGTCCCGGCGGAAACAGCCGGTCATACGATCGTTCTGGACTACAACGACATAGCAGGCATTGAAGCCGCGTTCAACCAATGGGGCAAAGAAATTGCTGCGGTGATTGTCGAGCCGGTTGCCGGCAATATGAATCTGATAGCTCCACAAGCTGATTTTCTGACCAAGCTTCGGGCATTGTGTACGCAAAACGGCAGTGTATTAATATTTGATGAAGTGATGACGGGGTTTCGTGTCGGGCTAGGGTGCGCGCAAGGGTTGTACCAGATCAAACCTGATCTGACTGCATTGGGCAAAGTCATCGGTGGGGGCATGCCGATGGCGGCATTTGGCGGACGTCGCGATATCATGCAGTGCTTGGCGCCACTGGGTCCGGTTTATCAGGCAGGTACGCTGTCCGGTAATCCGGTAGCCGTTGCTGCGGGGTTGGCTACGTTAAAGTTGATTCAAGCCCCCGGTTTTTACGATCGATTGTCGAACAGAACGCAGCAATTAGTCGATGGCATTGCTACTAAAGCTAAAAGTCATGGGGTTGATTTTTGTGCGCAATCCATTGGTGGTATGTTTGGATTGTATTTTAATAAAAATATACCCGGCAGCTTTGCCGAGGTGATGCAATGTGATAAATCAGCTTTTAACCGATTCTTTCATGCCATGCTTGAGGAGGGTATTTATTTTGCCCCGTCGGCATTTGAAGCAGGTTTTGTGTCGTCAGCACATGGAGACGATGAATTGGATAAAACATTATTTGCAGCAGAGAAAATATTTAAGGATTGGTAATGAGTAATTTTTGCCGCTTGCGGTGGGCGCTTTATCGATTTGTGTAAAGTGAAAATTAAAAAAGGTGGCGAATGCCACCTTTTAATGGATACTCTCGTTAATTAAATTAACGAATCGTAGAGATATAAGCTGATACAGCTCGTTTCTCGTTTGCACTCATGCGGCTGACTACTTGTAACATGACTTCATTGTCATTGGTGCGCTCACCTTTGTTAAACAGATCCAGTTGTGTCAGTGTGTATTCGGCGTGTTGTCCTGCTAGTGCAGGATAATGAGGCGGAATTCCGGAACCATTGGGACCATGACAGCTAGCGCAGGCTGGGATGCCATTCTCAATGTTTCCACCGAGATAAATGATCTTGCCTACTTCAAGCAATCTTTCACTGGCTGTTATTTGGCTTGGAATGGTTTTTTGTTTGGCATAATATGTGCCAAGCTTTTCCATGTCTTCCTGTGACAGCGCTGTTACCATGGCGGACATAACAGGGCTATTGCGTTTGGGTGGTTCATCGCCGATTGCTTTAAAATCCATCAGCTGCTTGGTGATATACTCGGCATGCTGACCGGCCAGGATAGGATTCATCGGAATAACGCTGTTACCATCTGCATTGTGGCAACCAGCGCATACACCCGCTGCAATTTCTTCAATTGTGGCAGGAGCGGCCGGAGCATCAGCAGGAGTAACTGGAGCATCAGCCGGAGCAGCATCTTCTGTGGTTTCAGCCGAAATTGGCAAAACCATAGCAAATGCTGCAAGCATTATCATCATTTTAATCATTTTCATATTTCTTATTCCGTTTTTTAAAAGGTCTTTCAAAAATTGCTAGGCTAGACATGTTAGAAAAATAACAGTGCATTTTAACAAGGCATAACCACGTTAACAACAAAATTAAGCTGATCTTTGTTAATTATAATATTTTATTTTTCAATGAAAATAATCTTTATTATTTTACTGTTAGTGAATATAGCCTACGTGATAGGCAGTCAGCTCTTTTCTAAAGAGCAAAATCGAATTATACCGACCCAAGTGAATCCTGAAAAAATAGTATTAGTTTCAGCACATGAAAATTGCTTGATCTGGGATCATTTTTATGAAGAGCAAATACAATATGCTCAGACAGTTTTATCGGAATTATTCCCTGAGTTACTTTACAGCCTGGAGGAATCGGGTTATACCACTATGTTTTGGCTATATATTCCACCATTCCCGAATAAAGAAGATGCCAATCGCGAAATTAACAAATTAAGAAATCTTGGTATTGTTAGTTTTCGTGTCAAAGATGAAACGCAATGGAAGAATGCAATTTCTTTGGGTATGTTTTATGATCAGAAAGATGCGTTGAAACAGTTAAGAGAGGCCGAGAAAAAAGGTATTGCCAATGCTAAGATAGAAGATCGTAGTGTTTTGCTAAGGAAAATAATCATTCATAATCCGACGCAAACGATCAAGGAGCAGATGCAAAAATTAGTGGAGCAATTTGATGATACGCAATTGGTTCAAGGCAAGTGTGAGCGCTTATAATAGACCCAGTAGGAATTAATGATATTTCTAACTTTATCACTCAATAATCAAATCAACTAATAATGACGGTACTGATTAAAACACTGCAAGAAATAGAAAAAATGCGCATTGCAGGACGGCTGGCAGCGGAAGTGCTTGACTACATCACACCTCATGTCGTGGCAGGCGTCGCGACTGAGGAGCTGGATTCGCTGTGTCATCATTACATGGTCGATGTGCAAAAGACAATCCCTGCGCCTTTGAATTACGCGCCTGCAGGGCATACGCCTTATCCCAAATCGATTTGTACCTCGGTGAATAATCAGATTTGCCACGGTGTTCCTGGGCAGAAGAAGTTAAAAAACGGGGATATTATAAATATTGATATTACCGTGATTTATGAGGGATATCATGGGGACACCAGCCGGATGTTTTATGTTGGGGAGCCTTCTATCCAAGCGAAACGTTTATGTGAGGTTACCTTTGAGGCGATGTGGCGAGGCATCGATGAAATAAAACCGGGCAAGCATCTGGGCGATATTGGGCACGCCATTCAGAAACTGGCGGAAGGTGTGGGATATAGCGTGGTCAGAGAATTTTGCGGGCATGGAATTGGCGCCAATTTTCATGAAAACCCCCAGGTGCTTCATTATGGCCGGCCCGGAACCGGAATGGAATTGAAGCCTGGCATGATCTTTACGGTAGAACCGATGATTAATGCAGGTAAAGCGGCCATTCGCCATCTGCCGGATGGTTGGACTGTTACCACCAAAGATGGCAGCTTGTCAGCACAATGGGAACATACCATTTTGGTTACCGCAGAGGGTTATGACGTTCTAACCGTATCAGCAGGCGCTCCGGATAAACCCACTTATCGTTTTTCTAACTAGATTCTCATTCGGGATAAAATTCCAGCCATGATACGAAGTCATCAACGCACATCGGCACAAATCCGTCCGGTCAGAATAATTCGCCATTACACCAAGCACGCCGATGGTTCGGTATTGATCGAGTGCGGCGACACCAAAGTGATCTGCACCGCTAGCATCAGCGAGCAAGTTCCTCCTTTTCTCAAAGGCCGGGCGCAAGGCTGGCTGACTGCCGAATACGGCATGTTGCCCGGTTCGACGAATACCCGGATGCAGCGTGAAGCGGCAAAAGGCAAGCAATCGGGGCGCACCATGGAAATTCAGCGCCTGATTGGACGTTCTTTGCGAGCCGTGGTGGATTTAAAGCAATTGGGAGAGCGCACCATTCAAATTGATTGTGACGTGATCCAGGCCGATGGCGGCACGCGCACGGCCAGTATCACCGGGGCGTTTGTAGCGTTGTCCGACGCCGTAGAAAAATTAATTTATCAGCAACTCATTGAAACCTCGCCGATCACGGATCATGTCGCGGCGATTTCGGCTGGCATTCATCAAGGCGTGCCAATACTGGATCTAGATTATGCCGAAGATTCCTCGTGTGATACGGATATGAATGTGGTGATGACCGGAAATCTGGGTATCGTCGAAGTGCAGGGCACTGCGGAAGGAAACGCTTTTAGCCGCAAAGAACTGGATACGATGCTGGATATGGCGCAACAGGGTATCCAGGAACTGATTGCACTGCAGAAAAAAGTTTTGATGGAGAAATAATCAGCAATTATGAATATATTGAATCAGCTGGTGATCGCGAGCAACAATCAGGGCAAGTTGTGCGAAATTAGCGCATTACTTGAACCGCTGGCCATTGCAGTGGTGCCGCAATCTGATTTTGATACGGGTGAAGTGGATGAGCCTTACGGCACGTTTGTTGAAAACGCATTGGTCAAAGCGCGTCATGCCAGCCGCTGCTCCGGATTGCCAGCGCTGGCAGATGACTCGGGGATTTGCGTCAGCGCGTTAAATGGTGCGCCCGGTGTTTCTTCGGCGCGCTATGCCGGGGAGCCAAAGTCCGATGAGAGTAACAATCGGAAATTGGTTAAAGCGCTGAAAAATCACTCCGATCGGCGTGCTTATTATTATTGCGTGATCGTTCTGCTACGCCACGCCGATGATCCACAGCCGATCATCGTCGACGGATCGTGGCACGGTGAAATTATTGATCAATCAAAGGGCGAGCACGGGTTCGGTTATGACCCGTATTTTTTTGTGCCGGAATTCGATAAAACTGCTGCTGAATTAACCGCGGAACAAAAAAACAGCATCAGCCATCGCGGCCAGGCGCTGGAAAAACTGGTTGCCATTTTACGCGCCGGAAAATTTTGAATAACTATCATGTTACAAAATTTCCTCGATCCCGCAGAGTGATTTTTTGCAAAAACAAAAAAATCTCAGTTCTGGACCTGACCCTATTTTCTACTTTGTTTAAAACTATCTTTGATTCCTAAAGATAAATAACTTTCAAAACCACACGTAGCAGCCATATCAAAAATCATTCTGATAAAAACATCATCTGGATAACGATCACTAAGCAAAAGTTTAAATTGTTGTCCAAGTATCCGATGCATCATCTCATTTATACAACGCAGCTGTGCTGGATTTGATAAAGCATCAGTATTAGGTTCATAGGTATCTCTAGCAAAAATTGTAATTTGATGGCCAAGACGAGAAAGAAACTTTGCTTGTTCCGATTCTGACTCATTGCAATACAAAGATAAGGCTTCGTTGACATTCATAGCGAACTCCTAATCAATTATTGTCCTTGGCAAATTACCTACATCAACTCCTCTTTCCTCCAGAACCTTAATTTGACGTGGGCGCGCTTGGTAGGGCGGTTAATGGCGTCCCAGGTATAGGTATGTTTGACGCCGCGTGCATCGATCACCGTTTTGAGATTACCGGCGGTATCATAAGTATAGTCAATGGTGCCACGATCGGCGGATACTTCTTGCATGACGTCACCGAAACCATTGATCGTGTATACGGTATCGATATTGCGTGGATCGGTTACCTGCGTGATCTGATCCAGCGCATCCAGCGTTTGGCCGGTTATGCCACTGGCTGCATCGGTGATTTCTGTCAGACGGTTACGTGCCGTCCAAGAACCTTATGACCTGGTCAAGTAAAACCGGACAACCCAGTTAAGCAACTTTTTTTACATTTTCGATTTCTACCTCATATTGATTTGGGCTCTTGTACCCCAAGTATGAGTGCAGTCGATGAGTGTTATAAAACATGGAAATGTACTGCAACACATCTTGCTGAGCTGAGAAACGAGTTTGATAATGGTGCCAGTGGACTCGCTCCTGTTTGAGGCTGCCAAAAAAGCTTTCTGCCACAGCATTATCAAAACAATCGCCAGTGCGGCTCATACTGCCCACAAAGCCGTGTATTTCCAGAAGCCTCCGGTGCTCCCTGCTGGCATATTGCGACCCGCGGATGCCCTTCTAAATGTCAAGCTGCAATTTGTGCGCTATTGATTAAATTATTTCTCTTTCTCAAAGTGTAATATACCTCTCTTGCGATATAACGTTTAAGGCAACGAAGTGCTTCAAGTTTAGTGTGACCCTGAGTTAAACGCTTTTCAACATACTCTTTAGTTCTGGCGTCTATCCGCAATCGTCCTATAGCAATAATATGCAGCGCGCTGTTAGCCGCTCTATCACCCCCACGATTTAACCTGTGCCTATTGACCTTGCCTGATGAGGCAGGAATTGGATTGACACCACACAACGCCGCAAAGCTAGCTTCAGACTTTAAGCGTTCCGGATTGTCTCCTATGGTAATGAGTAGCTGTGCCGCAGATTCATATCCAATGGCTTTGCCTGTAATCAGTTCGGGGGCTAATTCATCAACAATGACGGAAATCATCACATCCAAATCTGCAATTTCGTCATGTAACTCCAAATATCGTCGTGCCAGCGATTTCAATGCGATTTTGTATGCAGTTGATATATCACGATACCCACTCAGATCTGGTCGCCAGGCAGCAAGGGTACGGATTAATTGCATTCGAGTCATTGTGCGTAGTGATTCACGAATCGCTTCTGGCGCAGAGATAATATTCATTTGGATCATTTGTAGTGCGATACGGCGAGCTGCAATGGCGGTCTTCCTACACATCTTGAGAACCCGTAGCGATTCGACCATGCCATCACGCGTTTTAGGTGTGACGGTGCGTATACCAGCAAATGCTGCATGCGCCGCATTTTCCGCATCAATTGTGTCGTCTTTACCACGTTTGCGCCGAATTGTTTTATCTGGTGCAGTAACCTCTAAAATTTCGATATCAAATTGTTGTAAATATCTTAACAAGCCTACACCATAAGTCCCTGTGCATTCTATTCCAATGCGCTTGACCTCACCAAAAGATTGCATCCAATCCAACATTGATTTATAACCCTGTCGCGTCGTTGGGAAAGAATTACTGGAAAGTACTCGATCATAGGCATCGACTATAGCGACGAAATGAAGATCTTTGTGTGTATCGACTCCCCCAACAATGGTTTGATGATTGGATAATGATTGATTATTCATTTTCGTTCCCCATTTTGAATACAGTTATTGATAGGGATTCACCGAAACCGATTGTCAGGACAAGACAGTAAAGAGATAAGCGATCAGGCCCTTCTTGGGTCACAGACAAAGGCGAGGTGAAACCTCACCGTCAGATGTTGCCAAGTAACCGACAGATCCGAGGAATGACACAAATTGTGGTCGATCAGAGTGGGGGTCAGGAAACTTGGCAACCCTTACGGCACCAGAGCTCCAATAATTACTCATTCAATAATTGAGTCAACTCATTATTGAAATCTGGTGCATGTATTCTTACTGTCCGAGTGTACTATCAGTCCTGCTTGTGGTTGGCGCTGCCAGATAGCCATTCTTAATGCATCACAAACCAGTCTCGCCTTCATTCTTGAACTCATGCTCCAGCCAACCACTTTCCTGGAAAATAAATCAATGACCACAGCCAGATACAGCCAGCCTTCCCGAGTCCAAATGTAGTTTATGTCGCCGACGTAGACTTTATTGGGGGCTACGAC